>Ga0310825_100071_pt1 | contig 192654 bp, 183 predicted proteins | sample WT_ome_9_FD_202243 | JGI IMG/M metagenome (GOLD analysis project Ga0310825, IMG submission 202243) | Sorghum-adapted microbial communities enriched on wild type (WT) sorghum from Joint BioEnergy Institute, Emeryville, California, United... ... | reverse complement strand
CTCAACGACCGCCCCCGCCAGACCCTGGGCTGGATGAAGCCATCTGAGAAGATGAACGAGCTGTTGTTGCGCTGACCGCCTGAGGCCGCCCGCACATATCCGCCTCACATCGGCGGGGGGGAACATGCGAGGCGGATCCTCGCCCCATAGGCCAGAAGATCCGCCTCGCACCGAGGAGAGCGGCGTGCGGGGAAAGTCAAGTGCAGTTCCAGGTGAGCACCACCGGGTTCTCGCGCTCCCAGCCCAAGCGGGTGAGGCCGAGCTCGGAGGCGCGGAACAGGGCGGCGCCCTCGGCATCGAGGCCCAGCCAGCGGGCCGTGAACAGGCGCATCCAGTGTGCGTGCGTGACCAGGAGCACGGCGCCCGACTCGCGCCCGCGCAACTCGGCGACGACCTCGTCGACCCGGGCGGTGAACTCCCCCATCGGCTCGCCGCCCGGCACGTCGTCGGTCCAGACGTTCCAGCCCGGCACCCGCTCGCGGATCTCGGCGGTCGTCAGCCCCTCGAACTCGCCGTAGTCGCGCTCCCGCAGGCGCTCGTCGATCCGCGGTACCGCGCCCAGGATCTCGGCGGTCTCGCGGGCGCGCATCAGCGGACTTGAGATCACCTCGTCGAAGCGCCCGACGTCGATGCGGTCGCGCGCCGCCCGAGTCGCCTCCCGGCCGGCCTCGGTGAGCGGCAGGTCGATCGACCCGGCGAAGCGCCGCGCCACGCTCCACTCGGTCGGGCCGTGGCGGATGACGGCGATCTCGGCGGTCTTGTGGCTCACGCCCCCACCCCGAGCGCCTCGGCCTCGGCGAGCGTAGCTTCGACGTCCTCGGCGGTCCAGGCGCCGATCAGGAACGAGAGGTCGGCGACCGTGAAGCGGTCGCGCATCAGGTGGCAGTTCAGCAGGGCCCAGCGCACGTCGTCCTCGCCAGCGGGCCGATCGAGCGCGCTGAAGCGCAGCGGCGCGCCGGCCTCGGCGAGCGCCCCCGCGATCCGCTCCGGCCGCTCCAGGAGCCCCTCCAGGCGCCCGCGGTGCTCCGTCCAGTCGGCGGTGAGCGCCGCGCGGAGCGCGTCGACCGCGCCGGGCGAGCGCAGCCGCGCGAGCTTCTTGGAGTACGCGTCCCAGCACTCCTGGCCCATCTTCCCGCTCGGGTCGAGCCGCTCGAACGCCCCGCGCACGGCGCGCTCCGCATCCTCCTCGCCCGGCACGTTGATCTCGGCGCCCGCGTCGATCCGCTCGAGCACACGGCGCCAGGCGATCGCCACGAGCACCGTGGCGACGCCCACCTGGGAGCCGTGCAGCGCGGTGCGCTCGCCGCGGGCCCCGTGCGCCATGTCGAGCATGTGGCTCACCGTGTGCTCCATGCCCGACGAGGGCGAGGTCTGGCCGGCGACGCCCATCGAGAGGCCGCTCAGGGTGAGGAACTCGGCGAGCCGCTCGAGGGCGACCGGGTCGGACGAGCCGACCCCGCCCGCAAGGCCGAGCAGATCGTCGCCGTAGCGGCGCGTCATCACCGCCGCGTCGGCGTTCCAGCCGCCGTCGAGCCCGACCAGCGAGGAGAGGTACCAGTCGGCGGGCGCGGTGAACATCGAGACCATGTCGCCGAGGCCCGAACGGTTGAGCTTCGCCGGCGCCCCCGCCAGGACCTCGCTGTCCACATACAGCGCGCGCGGCCAGGCGCTCAGGACGGTGCGCTTCACGCCGCTCTTCAGCAGCACCGACTGGTCGTCGGCGAACCCGTTCACCGACGCAGCGCTCTGGACGATGACGTGGGGGCGCTCGCCGGCGGCGACCTTGCCGATGTCGCTGAGCGTCCCGGACCCCACCGTCACGACCCAGTCCGCGTCGGCGCACCCCTCGACGGCCGCGGCGACCGTCTCCTCGTCGGCGTGCACGTCGCCCTCGAGGACGACCTCGCTCACCTGCGCGCGCTCGCGCAGGAGCGCGGCGACCTCGGCCTTCACGTCGCCGCCGTCGACGTCGGCGTAGGGCACCGTGTCGCGCAGGAGCGCGACGCGGGCGCCGGCGGGGATCGGATCCGCCACGCCCGCGCGGACGCCCGGGCCGATGCGCACGCTGCCCAGGCCGACCCCGGGGTGCTCGAGGGCGGCCTCGATGTCGGCGGCGAGCGCCGCCGGGCTTGCGGGTGTCGAGGTCACTGGCCGGCGACCTCCTCCAGGGCGTCGAAGGTCCGACGGTACTCGCGGTAGGCCTCCTCGTAAGCCTCGGTGAACCGCTCGTCGGGCTCAACCGGGTCGGGCGCGAGCTCGACGAGCGCGTCCGCGGCGGCGACCGGCGAGTCGAACATGCCGGCGGCCGCGGCGGCGAGCAGGGCACCGCCCATCGCGCTCGTCTCGTCGGCCTTGACGCGCTGGATCGGCGTCTTGCAGGCCGTCGCCTTCGCCTTCATCCAGAGCGAGCTGCGCGACCCGCCGCCGACCACGCGCACGGACTCGGCGAGGCCGAGCTCCGCGAGCCGGTCGTAGATGTCGCGGAACGCGAACACGTTCGCCTCGACGATCGCGCGCGCCAGATCGCACGCCTCGTGATTCATGGAGAGCCCCACGAAGGCCCCGCGGATGTGGTCGTTCCAGCGCGGCGCCATCGAACCCGAGAGCGCCGGGATGAAGCGCACCCCGCGCGCACCCGGCTCCGACTGCTCGGCGAGCTCGAACAGCTCGCCCTGGCTCACGCCCAGGACGTTCTTGGACAGCCAGAGCGTGTTGCCGCCCGACACGAACCCGGGGTTCTCGATCAGAAACTGCCCGGCGACCGCGTGCGCGTGCGTCTCCACCAGGCGGGTGTCGTCGAAGATCGGCTCGTCGCTCGCCACGCCGACGGGCTCGGCCGTGCCGACGATGTCGACCACGATCCCGGGCCGCACGCCGCCCGCGCCCAAACAAGAGGCGTGGTCGTCGCCGGTTGAGACCACCACCGCGCAGTCCCGGGTCAGGCCGAGGGCCTCGGCGGCCTCCGCGGTGAGCGTGCCTGCGACCTCGTGGGCCTCGCCGATCTCGGGCAGCTTGGCGCGGTCGAGGCCCGCGGCCTCGATCAGCTCGTCGCTCCAGTCGCGGGCGCGGACGTCGTAAAGCAGCGTGGAGGACGCGTTGGCGTGATCCTGGATCGAGCGCCCCACCAGCCAGGCGACCGCGTAGCCCCCGACGGAAGGGAGCTGCGCCGCGGCGGCGTAGACCTCCGGGTCGTTCTCCGCGAGCCACATGAGCTTCGGGGCGGTGTGGCTCGCGTCGAGGTTCAGCCCGGTGAGCTCGAAGAGCCGGTCCGCGCCGACCGCCTCGCCGAGCCGCTCGACCTGGTCCGTGGCGCGGCGGTCGAGCCAGATGATCGCCGAGCGCAGCGGCTTGTTGCCCGCGTCGATCGGGACGACCCCGTCGACCTGGCTCGAGAGGCCGATGTGCGTGACGTCGCCCGGAGCGATCGCCGCCTCGCCCACCACGGCGCGCACGGCCTTCGCGAGCCCGGTGCGGTAGTCCGCGGGGTCCTGCTCGGCCCAGCCGCTCGCCGGATGATGCATCGGGTAGGCGTGCGAGGCGGTCGCCACGATCTCGCCGTCGCCCGAGATCAGCACGGCCTTCGCGCTCTGGGACCCGATGTCGCAACCGATTACGTAAGCCAACGCGTTCTCCTGATTCGACAGACTTCAGACGTCTGACTTCATCCTAAACGGAATTCGCCGGCGCGGTCAAGCGAGCCGGGGCCCCTTACGGGCGGCCCGCCAAGCCCGTGGTCGGCCGCGACGCCCGCCGGTTGATCCAGAGCTCGAAGACGTCGCTCGTGTGCCACTCGAACGAGCCCATCACCGGTATCCCCGCCTGGTCGAAGTCAACCTCGTCGAAGAAGAGCAGCGGCGTGCCCTCGTCGACCTGCAGGTGCTTCGCCTCGCGCTCTCCCGCGAGCACGGGCAGGATGCGGGCCCGGCCATTGCGCGCCCCGTGGCGCAGCTCCTCGAGGAAGTCGAAGAGCGACGCCGGCAGGTTCTCGCGGCGCTCCTCGGGCACGAGCCGCGCCGGGATGCGGTCGATGCTGTAGACCACCGGGCGCTCGTCGGCGAGGCGCACGCGCTCGACCGCGATGACCCTCTCGCCGTCCTCCAGGCGCAGGCGCTTGCGGTCCTCGTCGTCCGGGTCGCGCACCTCCTGCGAGAGCACCCGGATCGACGGCTCGAAGCCCGCCGCCTTGATCATCTGGGTGTAGCTCAGGTTGAGGTCGAGCGCGTGCCGCTGCGGCACCCGCGCGAGGAACGTGCCCGTCCCGTGTTTGCGCAGCAGATACCCCATGTCGATGAGCGCGCGGTAGGCCTCGCGGACGGTCGCGCGGCTCACCTGGAACCGCTCGCTCATCTCCTGCTCGTTGGGCAGGCGATCGCCGACGGCGTAGGTGCCGTCGCTGATCATCTCGAGCATCTGCTCGCGGACTTGATCTACGAGTGTCGGGCGCTGGGCGGGCATCCGTGGGGAAACGAGGCTCCTCCTGGCGCCCACATCTTATGCGCGCGAGGGGACCTCCCCGCGAGCGGCGGCCAGCGCCGTCCGCACCTGCGAGACCACGTCCCTTTCGCCCGGCAGGGCGCCCTCGAACACCGCGCCGCCGATCGTGAATCCCCAGGCGCCCGCCTCGGTGACGGCCACGATCTGCTCCGGCGAGGCGATCGAGCCGGCGACGATCACCGGGCCGTCGGCGGCATCGACCACGGCCCGGACGATCTCGAGCGGGTCCTCGGTCTTGTGCCGGTAGGCGAGCAGGTCCACCCCGGCGACGCCCTCGCGCGCGGTGAGCTCGCGCGCGTGCGACGCGATCTCCTCGACGGTGCCCTCCAGCACGCTCGGGTGGCCGACCACCGTGCCGGGGAAGGGCGCGAACTTGATCCCGGTGCCCTCGAGGCGCTCCAGCGCCTGGTCGACGTACTTGCCGCCGACGATCCAGTCCACGCCGGCGTTGATCGCCGCCTCGACCGAGCGCAGCTCGTCCTCGGCGGCCACCGAGACGACCTCGAGGTAGACGGTCATGCCCGCCTCGTGCGCCGCCTCGGTGAGCTCCCGCTGGCGCTCGGGCGAGGCGCCCACGTCCTTGAAGCCGATGTGCCGCAGGCCGGTGTCCTTGACCTGCTCGAGCACCTCCAGCGCGTTGTCCACCGTGCGGTCGTGGTGGGTGAGCATGAAGATGAATTCCGACATCCGGGTGTCCTCCTTCGTTGGTCAGGAACCTCGCTCCGCGGGCGGGACGAGGTGGGTGACGTCGGCGACCACGTGCGTCGGCTCGATGCCGGCGCCGGCGATCGCGTCGCGGCTGGTCGCGCCCGAGAGGACGAGCACCGCCGCCATGCCCGCCTCGAGGCCCATGAGCACGTCGGTCCGCAGGCGGTCGCCGACCATCGCCGCCTCGTGCGGCTCGACGCCGAGGCGGTCGAGGAAGGCGGCCGCCATGTGACGGCTCGGCTTGCCGACCACGGCCTCGGCGCGCGCGCCCGTGCACGCCTCGATCGCGGCGAGCATCGCGGCGCAGTCCGGCAGCCCCCCGTCCGGGGTGGGGCAGTACGGGTCCGGGTTGGTGGCGACGATCACCGCGCCCGCCCGGACCGCCTGGTAGGCGCGCAGCAGCTTGTCGTAGTCGAAGGTCCGGTCGAACGAGACGACCACGACCTCCGCGCCGTCGGGGTCGTCGCTCACCTCGAAGCCCGCCCCGCGCAGCGCCTCGACCACCACCGGCTCCGCCACCGGCAGCAGGCGGCGGCCCTCGTGCCGGTCGCGCAGGTAGAGCAGCAGCGCGTCGATCGACGAGACCACGTCCTCCGGGCTCGCCGGGATCCCCAGGCGCGTGAGCTTCGCCGCGTAGTCAGCGTTCGTCTCCAGCGGCTTGTTGGTGACGAACACGACCCGCGCGCCCAGCTCGCGCAGGCGCTCGACCGCCTCGGGCGCGCCCGGGATCGGCGCCTCGCCCAGATAGAGCGTCCCGTCGAGGTCGAACGCGTAGCCGCGGTAGAGCGGCACCGCAGCCGCTCGGTCGAGAGCCGTGGACTTCATACGTCAGAAGTCTAACGTCTGATGACTAGGGACGGCACGCCCGCGGCGGGGCGCACCTCGAGGCGGTCGAGCGCCGGGACGCTCGCGAACGCCCCCGGGTGCTCGGCCCCCACCGCGACGACGCGCACGCCCGCCCCCGCGGCGGAGGTGACCCCGGCGCGCGAGTCCTCGAACGCCAGGCACTCGCCCGCGTCCAGGCCGAGCAGCCCGACCGCCCGCCGGTAGGGCTCGGGGTCGGGCTTCGGCCTGTCGACGTCGCCGCGCGAGACGATCGCGGCGAAGCGGCCGCCCGCGGCCTCCGCCACGAGCTCGGCCACCTCGCGCTCCGAGGAGGTGACCAGCGCCTGGGGCGCGCCCGCGGCGGCGACCGCGCTCACCAGGTCGAGGGCGCCCGGCGCCCAGGGGATCCCCTCGGTCAGCTTGCGGAAGAAGATCCCCATGAGCCCCTCCTTGAGCTCCTCGACGGTGAAGCGCACGCCGGTCACCTCGGCGATCACGTCGCTTGCGATGTCCAGGCTCCCGCCGACGAGCCGCTTGCCCGCCTCGTGGCTCCACGGGAGCCCCTTGCTCTCGAGGAACTCGAACTCGGCCTCCCGCCACAGCCGCTCGGAGTCGACCAGCGTCCCGTCCAGGTCCCACAGGACGGCCGCCGGCTCCGCGAGGGTCGTGATTTCCGCCTCAGTCGTCATCCGTCGTCCCGCAAGCGTGAGGGCGGCGCCGTCCGTGGCGCCGCCCTCGAACCCACACCGTGACCTCTAGTGCGCGAGCTCCGCTTCCGCGGCCTCGACGATCGCCAGCTCGTCCTCGGCGCTCAGGTCGCCCACGCGGTTGCGCGCGACGGCGAAGTAGTACGCCAGGAAGGCGGCGAACACCACGAAGCCGATCACGATCGCCAGCGGGTAGTCGAACGTGCCCGCGGGGATCAGCAGCGCGGCGAGCAGGAACGAGATCACCATCGTGACCCGGCCGCCCGGCGCCTTGTACGAGCGCTCCAGGTCGGGGCGCTTGGCCCGCAGGATCAGCGCCGCGACCATCATCAGCATGTACGAGACGGCGGCCACGAACACCGACAGCGTGACCAGGACCGGCACCGCGTCGGCGATCACCGCGTGGCCGAGGATGACCAGGACGTAGCCGAAGATCGCCGGCGCGATCAGGCCCCACGTCGGGACGTGGTGCTTGTTGAGCCGCGAGAGCCACTCCGGCAGGTACCCCGCGCGCGAGAGCGCGAAGGCCTGCCGCGAGAAGCCCAGGACGATCGCGTGGAAGCTCGCGACCAGGGCGGCGATCGCGAACAGCGCGACCACCGGGACGATCCAGCCGTGGTCGCCGAGCACGTTCTCGAGCGCGACCGTCAGCGGGGCCGCCGCGTCGGGCAGGTCCGAGCCGCCCACGCCGGCCGCGACCGTCAGCGTGGCGACGCCGATGACCGCCAGCGTGATCCACGAGAGCACGAGCGCCCGCGGCATGTCGCGCTTCGGGTCGCGCGTCTCCTCGGCCGCCATCGGCAGGCTCTCGATGGCGAAGAAGAACCACGCGGCGAGCGGCAGGGTCGCCCACAGGCCGCTGATGCCGTCGGGGAACAGCGCGCCGTCGGAGTACGCGTTCAGGTTGTCGACCGAGATCTCGGGGATCCCGACGATGCAGAACACGGCCAGGCCGACGAGCGCGATGAGCGTGAACACGAGCTCGAACCGAAGCGAGTTGCCCGCGCCCATCAAGTGGACCCCGACCGAGCCGATGTACAGCGCGGCCGCGCTGACCAGGATCGGGATCTCGGGGATCAGCACCTGCACGTACGCCCCGATCGTGAGGGCGACCGCGACCGGCGCGAAGACGAACTCCAGAAGCACGCTCACCCCCGCGAGCGCGGCCCAGACTCGTCCCATCGCGGTACGCACGAACGCGTAGGCGCCGCCCGAGTGCGGGATGGCGGCGCTGAGCTCGCCGATCACCGCCGAGAGACCCGCGTACAGCAGGCCCATGATCCCGATGGCGACCAGGTACCCCCAGTAACCCGTCAGGCCGAGGCCTGCGTTCCATCCGTAGTAGTCACCGGAGATGACCGCGCCGACGCCGATCCCCCACAGGAGTATCGGGCCCGCCACCTTGGTGAGCTTCTTCTTGGCCAGCTCCTCGCCGACCCCTGCTTGGGCGGTCGGAGCTGTCGTCTGAGTCGTCTGCAATCGAGCGCCTCCTCCGTAAAACCTTGCCCGACGTTCGTTCCTGGTCAGGCGTTAGACGTCAGGCGTCTGATGATTAGGCGACGGTAGTAGAAGGTTGCGGATGTGTCAAGTGGTTCGCGCCTTTCAGGCCTGGCGGCCGCCGACGACGGCGTGGCCGTCCGGCGCGCCCTCCCCCGCGCTCGGCGGCAGGCCGGCCCCCTCGCGCTCGCGCGCCCGCTCGGCCAGGTAGGCGGAGACCTCCTCGCGGCGCCGCTCCTCGCTCCAGCCGAGCGGCTCTCCGACCACGGCGGCAACGCGCTCGAGGTGCTCCTCGGAGAGGTCGTCGACCTCGCCTGTGAGGCGCAGGCGGCGCGTGAGGACGTCCTCGAGGGTGAGCGCCCCCTCGGCCTCGACCGCGTAGCGCGCCTCGGCGAGCAGGGCGTCGTGGCCGTCCGCCACGGGCTCGCCGAGCTCGGCATCGGCGTCGATCAGGTGCAAGAGGTCGAGCAGGCGGTCGCCGTAGCGCCACAGAAGCCGCTCGGTCGCGTCGTCCGCGAGGCCCGCGGGCCGGCAGAGCTCGTAGGCGAGCTCGCGCGCCGCGCGCCAGCGTCTCGCGCCGACCAGCGGGACCTCGGCCGTCCTGGACGGCGGCGCCGCAACCGAGGCGTCGGCGAGCGCCGCGTCGACCACGTCGCGCGCCATCACGCGGTAGGTGGTGAGCTTGCCGCCCGCGATCATCGTGAAGCCGGGCTCGAGGGTCTCCACGACGTGCTCGCGGCTGAGCTTCGTGGTCGGGCCGCCGTCGCCCGCGGCGACCAGCGGCCGCAGCCCGGCATACACGCCGAGGATGTCCTCGCGGCGCAGCGGCCGCGCCAGCACCCGGTTCACGTTGTCGAGCAGGTACGAGACGTCCTCGGAGTCCACGGTCGGGTGCGCCGGGTCGCCGGTGTAGGGCGTGTCGGTCGTCCCGATCAGCCAGCGCCGCCCCCACGGGATCACGAACAGGACGCTGCGGTCGGTGCGCAGGAGCAGCCCCATGCTGGCGTCGATCCGGTCGCGGTCGACCAGGAGGTGGACGCCCTTGGACATCGTCACCCGCAGCGTCGGCCTGGCGGGGCTGAGCGCCTGCATCTGCGCCGTCCACACGCCGGTCGCGTTGACGACGGCCCGCGCGCGGATCTCGCGCTCCTCGCCGGTGAGCTCGTCGCGCACGCGCGCGCCGGCTACCCAGCCGCCCGAGCGCAGGAGATCGACCACCCGCGCGCGCGAGATCACGCGCGCGCCGAGCGCCGCCGCCGTGCGCGCCAGGGTGACGACCAGGCGCGCGTCGTCGACCTGGCCGTCGTAGTAGGCGAGCCCGCCCCGCACCGCGCCCGGGTCGAGCCCGGGCATCTCGCGGAGCACCTCGGCGCGGCCGAGGTGCTTGTGCGGCGGCAGCGGCAGGCGCCGGCCGCGCGTGAACCGGAACGCGTCGTACATGGCCATGCCCGTGCCCACGTAAAGCCGTTCGGGAAGGCCGCGCTGGACCGGGTAGAGGAACCGCACGGGGCGCACCAGGTGCGGGGCCAGCCTGCGGAGCAGCAGGCCCTGCTCCACGAGCGCCTCGCGCACCAGCGCGAAGTCCATCTGCTCGAGGTAGCGGATGCCGCCGTGGATGAGCCGCGAGGAACGGCTCGACGTCCCGCCACCCCAGTCGCCGGCCTCTACCAGGGCCACGCGCAGGCCGCGGGTCGCGGCGTCGAGCGCGGCGCCCGCGCCGACCACGCCGCCGCCGATCACCAGCAGGTCCACGCCCTCGGAGCTCGCCGCCTCGAGCGCCGCGGAGCGGTAGGCGAGGTCGAGCCGGACGGGCGCGCCCTGGTCGTCGTTCATGGGGCTCACGCGAGTCATTATACGTCTGACGTCTGCTGACCGCATCGAAACCCCCCAAACACCCCGTTCAGCCCTGGTCGTCGTTTTTCGAACACGAGGGCTGAAAGTCGGAGGCGCCCCGCGGATCGTTCAGCCCTGGCCTTCGGATTTCGACGACCACGGCTGAACGTTGCGGTGCGGGGCGTTGCGCTCCGGCAAAGCCCTGGGTGCCGGAAGGCGGCGACGTGGGCTCAACGCCCGCGCCGGGGCCCTATGGCGCGCCCGGTGGCTACTCGTCGGCCGGGCCCGACAGGGGCGCCAGGCGCGCGCGTACCTCCGCCTCGCTCGCCGCGCCCTCGCGCAGGATCCGCCAGCCCTCCCCGCGCTCCAGGCCGGTGAGGTCGACCACGGTCGAGGCGATGCCGGGCAGGCGGCCGCCGTCGATCGCCAGATCGGCGCCCCGGGCGATGCTCGCCGGGACGTCCTCGAGCGCGCTCGGCGCGGGCTCGCCGGAGAGGTTCGCGCTCGTCTGGAAGACCGGGCACGAGGCGCCCGCCAACGGGCCCTCGATCAGCCGCACGCCGAGGCGCTCGGGGTCGGCCCGGCAGGCCAGCGGGTAGCGCCGCTCGGGGTTGTGCACGACGGCGGTGACCGGGCCCGGCAGGAGCGCGGCGAGCGCCTCGCGGGTGCGCTCCCCGAGGCTGGGCAGCAGCTCGCGGAGGATCAGCGGCGAGAAGTACATGACCGCCGCGGGCTTGCCGTCGTCGCGGCCCTTGAGCGCGTGGATCCGGGCGATCGCGTCCGCGTTCAACGGGTCGCAGGCGAGCCCGTAGACGCCGTCGGCAGGGAAGACGGCGACGCCACCGGCCGCGACGGTGCGCTCGAGCGCGGCGCGGGCCGCCGGCGCCCCGTCGCGCGCGATCGAGACCACCACGCTCACCGGCCCACCACCACGCGCTCGATCCCGGCCAGATCGCGCCGCACCTCGACGCGCTCGAACCCGGCGCGGCGCACGAGCTCTGCGACCACCGGCGCCTGCCCCTCCCCCACCTCGAGCGCGATCGCCTTCGTGCGCGCGCCCGCGCCGACCGCGAGCTCGCCGAGCAGCGCCTCGATCGCCTCCAGGCCGGTCGGGCCGGGAACCAGCGCGCCCCGCGGCTCGTAGTCGCGCACCTCGGGCTCGAGCTCGAGCCACTCGCGCGCGCTCACGTACGGCAGGTTCGCGAGGATCAGGTCGAACGAGCCCTCCCGGGGCAGCGACCCCGCCTCGAAGCGCACCCGGTCGGCCAGCCCCAGGCGCTCGGCGTTCGCGCGCGCGACCTCGAGCGCCTCCGGGTAGATGTCTGTCGCGGTCACACGGGCGTTGGGCAGCTCGTCGGCGACGGCGAGCGCGATCGCGCCCGAGCCGGTGCCGACGTCGCAGACGGCGAGCGGCTCGAGCTCGAGCGCCACCTCGACGAGGTGCTCGGTCTCCGGCCTCGGGATCAGGACGCGCCGGTCGACCGCGAGCTCGATGCGGCGGAAGGCGCGCACGCCGAGGATGTAGGCGACCGGTTCGCGGCGCAGCCGCCGGCGCACGAAATCGGCGAAGGCGCGCGCCGCGACCGGGTCGAGCCGGGCGTCGGGCTCCATCGCGAAGCGCTCGCGCCGCTCGCCGGTCGCCCGCTCGAGCAGGAGCTCCGCGTCGAGGCGCGGCGTGTCGATGCCGGCGGCGCGCAGGGCGTCGGTCGCGGCCCCGAGCGCCTCCGCGACCGTGCTCGCCGGGTTCACCGTCAGCCGACGGGCTCGGCCGTCTGCGCGGCGAGCCGCGCGCGCTTCTCCTCGGCGGCGAGGGCCTCGGTGAACTCGTGCAGGTCGCCCGCCAGCACCTCGTCGAGGTTGTGGACGGTGAGCTTCACGCGGTGGTCGGTGACCCGGCCCTGCGGGAAGTTGTAGGTGCGAATCTTCTCCGAGCGCTCGCCGGTCCCCACCTGCGCGCGCCGATCGGCGTCGATCTCCGCGCGCTGCTCGGCGAGCTTGCGCTCGTACAGCCGCGCGCGCAGCACGCGCATCGCCTTCTCGCGGTTCTGCAGCTGTGACTTCTCGTCCTGCATCGAGACCACGATCCCGGTCGGCTTGTGGGTGATGCGCACCGCCGAGTCGGTCGTGTTCACGGACTGTCCGCCCGGACCCGACGAACGGTAGACATCGATCTGCAGGTCGTTGGGGTCGATCTCGACCTCGACCTCCTCCGCCTCGGGCAGCACCGCGACCGTCGCGGTCGAGGTGTGGATGCGCCCCTGCGACTCGGTCTTGGGCACGCGCTGGACGCGGTGCGTGCCGCCCTCGTACTTGAAGACCGAGTACGCGCCGTCGCCCTTCACGGAGAACGTGACCTCCTTGAAGCCGCCGGCGTCCGCCGGCGACTGCGAGAGCACCTCGGTGGCAAACCCGCGGTCGGCGGCGTAGCGGGTGAGCATCTTGAACAAATCGCCCGCGAAGATCGCGGCCTCATCCCCGCCCGCCCCCGCGCGGATCTCGACGATCACGTTCTTATCGTCGTTGGGATCGCGCTCGACCATCGCCAGGCGGATCGCCTCCTCGAGCTCCTCCAGGCGCTTGGGGGCCTCCGCGACCAGCGCGCGCAGCTCGGGGTCGTCCCCGTCCTCGCGCAGGAGCTCGCGCGCGCCCTCGAGGTCGTCCTTGAGCGTGCGCCACTTGGCCGCCAGCTCGTGGGCGGGCTCGAGCTGGCGGTACTCGCGCCCGACCTCGGCGTAGCGCTGCTGGTCGGCGATCACCGCCGGATCCGACATCTGCCGCTCGAGCTCCGCGAAGCGGGCTTCGATCTGTTCGACCAAGCGCTCGATCACGCTGCTCAGGCTAGTGGCAGCGCACCTCGCACGGAAGCGGCCGGGCCGCCGGGCGCCGCCAGGGCCCGGCAAGCACCCGCAGGAGAGCTGCGAGCTCTAGCGCGCGGTCAGGCGACGATCTCGATGCGCTCGGCGTCGGCGTCGCCGCCGGGCGTCTCGACGGCGAGCACCGCCTCGAGCGCAGCGATCGCCACGGCGAGCTGCTCGCGGTCCGGCTCGCGCGTGGTCAGGCTCTGCAGCATCAGCCCCGGCCACATCACGGCGCGCACCCAGGCCCGCCGGCGGTTGCGGCCGGCCCACTTGATGACCTCGTAGGAGAGCCCCGCGAGCAGCGGGATGCCGAGCACGCGCGAGAGCACCAGCCAGTACCACGCGGGCAGGCCGATCGGCGCGAACACGAAGATCGCGAGCACCATGACGACGAGCAAGAAGCTCGTCCCGCAGCGCGGGTGGAAGCGCGAGTAGGCCGCCGCGCGCTCGGGCGTGAGCTCGTCGCCCGCCTCGAAGCAGGAGATCGTCTTGTGCTCGGCGCCGTGGTACTCGAACACCCGCCGCAGGTCGGGCAGGCGGCTGATCGCGACGATGTAGCCGATGAAGATGGCGGTGCGCAGGACCCCCTCGACGAGCCAGAAGAGGAACGCCGAGCCGAGCGCGTCCTTGAAGAGGCTGGTCACCCCGACCGGGACGACGAAGAACAGCCCGATCGCGAGCAGCAGCGAGCCGAGCACGGTCAGGCCCCACGTGAGCCCGCCGATCTCCTCAGGCTCGCCGTCCTCGTCGTCGGCGAGCTGGGCGTTCGCGGAGATCGCGATCGCGCGGAAGCCGATCGCGAGCGACTCGGCGAGCGCGACCACGCCGCGGATCACGGGCCAGCGCAGCGCGCGGTGGCGCTTCGCCCAGCTCACCACCGGCTCGGAGCTCACCTCGATCTCGCCGTCCGGCCTGCGGACCGCCACCGCCCAGGTCGAGACCCCGCGCATCATCACGCCCTCGAGCACCGCCTGGCCCCCGAGCGGAGCGTCACGGCTCGCGACCGGCAGGCGGTCGGGCATGCGCGCGTCAGCTACGCAGGGGGCCTGCGCGGATCCGGGTTCTGGAGAGCGAGCCACTAACCCACGAATCGGCTCGCCGAGGCGATCGCGTTAGCCGCGGGCGCGGCGGGCGCGGCGGCGGAAGCGCTCAACCCGGCCGCCGGTATCGACGAGCTTCTGCTTGCCCGTGTAGAAGGGATGGCACTCCGAGCAGATCTCGACGTGCAGGTCGGGCTTCGTCGAGCGCGTGTAGAACTCGTTGCCGCACGAGCAGTGCACGTGGGCGAGGACGTACTCGGGGTGGATACCGGCCTTCATCGCGACTCAGTGTAGCGGCGCCTTCGTGCCGCGCCGGCCGGGCTCGAGCAGCGCTTCGAGCAGGTCCAGGTACTGCAGGAGGTGCCGCGTGCCGAGGAAGCGCTCCCGCACCCGCTCCCGCGCGGCGGCGCCGATCCGCGCGGCGCGCCCAGGGTCGGCGAGCAGCGCATCGCACCGCTTTGCGAACGCGCGCAGGTCGGTGGGGTCCCGCAGAAGCTCGCCGCTCACCCCGTCCTCGATCATGTCCTGGATCGCGCCGCGGCAGCTCGCGACGACCGGGCGCCCCTTCCACATCGCCTCGGTGATCGTGAGCCCGAACCCCTCGGCCAGGCTCTTCTGCACGATCACGTCGGCGCGCCGCTGGATCGCGTTCACCATCGCGGCGTTCTCGTCGACGTCGTCCATGGGCAGGCAGGCGAGGTGCGTGCGCTCCCGTACCCGGGCGGGCAAGCCGGCGCGCAGCTCGCGCACCTCGGCGAGCACGCGGGTACCCTCGGGGTCGTCCGTGACGCCGCTTGAGTCGGGCCCGGCGAGCACCAGGTGCGCGCGCTCGTCCCGGAGGTGCGCCGCGAAGCCCGCGAGCACGCCGGCGGGGTCCTTGAGCGCGTCCCAGCGCGAGACCTGGGCGATCACGGGCGCGTCGGTGGGCAGCGGCCCGTCCTGGTCGAGCTCGGCGCGGCGCTCGACGCGGGCGGGGCTGCCGTCGAGCCGCCGGAACTCCGGGGCCGGGCCACTGGCCTCGGCGAGGCCCATGACGCCCAGGATCGCCGCCACGGAGTCGTCGGGCAGGTCCTGGTTCTTCGGGGAGAACGCGTCGATCGAGGGCGGCACGATCCACACCCGCCCTGGGTCGATGCCCTCCCAGACGAACTGCCGGCGCGAGAACACCAAGGCGTCCGCGGCCTCGACGTACGGCCGCAGGAACCGCCAGGCCTCGCGGGCGCGCTCGTTCGGCTCGTCGACGCCGATGTGGCAGCGCCAGACGACGCGCGCGCCGGCGCGCGCCAGCATCGGCACGAGCCCCGCGGTCTGCGGGTCGTGGCAGAAGACGACGTCGAGCGGGCCCACCTGGCCGCGGAGCTCGCGCGCCGCGCCTGAGAGCGTGGCCTCGTACGCGGCGCGCTCGCGCTCGCCCAGATCGCCTCCGTCGCCCGCCGCGCCGTGCAGCCGGTTGTGGAGGCGCTTGGTGACCGCGAAGAACTCCGGGTCGCTCTCCACGACGAGCCAGCGCGTATCGACGCCCGCGCCGTGGGTGTAGGCGAGCAGCGATTGCAATAGCTCCGCCACGCCGCCGCCCCGCGCCGTCGAGTTGATGTGCCAGATCGCGCGTCCCTCGAACACGCCCGCGGCGCGCTCGACCGCCCTTTGGACGTCGGCGTAGTCCTCGCCCAGCAGCCCCCGGAACCGCTCGATCGGGAACGAGCCGACCGTGACGCTGCGGACGCCCATCGCGCTAGCCGCCCCCGTCGTCGCCCGGCTTGGGCGCGAGCTTGAAGTCGCCGGTCGCCACGGCGCGCAGGATCCCGGTCATGTGCTCCCCTATTCCCCGCTCGGGCAGCTCAACCTCGACGCGCACCGTGGCGCCGTCGCGCCCGACCTCGCGCAGCGGCCCCAGCGACTCGAGCACCGCCAGCATCGCGCGGTTGTCCGATAGCAGCCAGGCGTCGAAACGCTCGATGCCGAGCGCCCGCGCGCGATCGGCGAGCAGGCGGCCGAGGGCCTTTCCGAGCCCGACCCCCTGCCAGTCGTCGACCACCAGGATCGCGCCCTCGGCGACGTTGGGGCGCTCGCGGTCGCGGACGAAGCGCGCGATCCCGACCGCGAGGCCCGAGTCCTCGTCCACCGCGAGCAGGGCCTCGTGGTCGCGGTGGTCGACGTCGAGCAGGTAGCGGAGCTGCACCTCCGAGAGGCGCTTAACCGGCGTCATGAACCGCTTGTAGAGCGACTCGGGGCTCGCGCGCCCGATGCCGCTTACGAACCGCTCGCGGTCGTCGACGTGCAGGGGCGCGACGAGCACGACCCGCCCGTCGCGCAGCTCGACCCGGTCGGTGTGGGGAGCGCCCTCGTCCACCACACCTCGACCGTAACGCGTTGCGCCCGCTGGATCAGGTCTCCTGGTAGAGCGGCCCGTCGCCGCCCTCCGGCAGCGTCAGGCGGCCGCCCTTGGCCGTGATCGCGCCGCACTGCACGCAGTTGGACGCGGTCACGTGCACGTCGACCACGGGCGAGTTCGACTCGAGCTGGTCCTCGGGGATCTCGTAGACCTGCGCCGGGCACATCGAGACCCACGCCTGCGCGACCTCGCGCGGCACGCGCCTCTGGATGCGCACGTGGTTCGGCGCGTCGTCGCGCGTCGCGTTCCCCGACAGGAACACCGAGGAGAGCTTGTCGAAGATGTACTCGCCGTCCGGCTTCGGGTACTTCTCGCCGGCCTTGCCGATGTGCACGTCGACGCCGGCGTCCGGCTCGTTGCGCTTGTGCCCCGGCGGCAGCGCCCCGCCCGAGAGCAGCCAGGCGTTGGCGATCGCGCCGAAGGCGACGAAGCCCTTGTCGCCGTACTGGCGGACGTTGCGGGCCTTGTAGAGGTCCTTCTCGATCACCGAGTTGCGGACCTTCTCGTCGTAGGCCGAGAAGTTGACCGACTCGGGGTCCTTCTTGAGCGCGTCGACGATCGCGTCGGCCGCGTAGATCCCCGCGTGCATCGCGTAGTGGATGCCCTTGAGGTACGGCACGTTGACCATCGAGACGCAGTCGCCCGCCATGACCATGCCGGGCACCGACAGCTTGCGCGGCATCGACCAGTAGCCGCCCGACGGGATCGTCTTCGCGCCCCAGCCGACCCGCTTGCCGCCCTCGAGGATCTTGCGGATGAACGGGTGCGTCTTGAGCTGCTGCAGGGCGTCGTGGCAGGAGAACGTGGCGTCGGTGGTGTCGAGGCCGACGACCATGCCGATGCAGACCTTGTCGGGGCCCATCGGGTAGATGAACGAGCCGCCGAACTCGTTGTACTTCGGGCGCATCCGCAGCGGCCAGTTCATCGTGTGGATGACCCGGTCGAGCGGCTTCGGCACCTCCCAGATCTCCTTCACGCCGATCTCCCAGCGCGGCGGGTCGCCCTCGAGGCCGAAGTACTTGATCGCGCACTGCGTGAGGTGCCCGATCGTGCCCTCGGCGAGCACCGTCGCCTTCGCGATCAGGTCCGCGCCGGGCTCGAAGTTCGAGAGCTCCTCGCCGTCGCGGCCGCGGCCCTTGTCGCCCGAGCGCACGCCGCGGACGATCCGGTCCTCGACCAGCAGCTTGTCGGCGGCGGTCTCGGTGAGGATGTAGGCGCCGGCCTCCTCGGCCTTCTCGGCAAGCCAGCGGCTCAGCTTGGAGACCGAGGTGACGTAGTTGCCGTGGTTGCGGAAGTTGGGGGGCGGCGGCTTGAGCGGGATCGCCCACCGCTTCGTGAGCAGGTAGACGGCGTCCTTCTCGACCTTCTGGAAGACCGGCCACTCGCTCTCGTCGAGGTCGGGAAAGAGCTCGCGCATCGCGGAGGGGCGCATGTTCGCGCCCGAGACGTTGTGGGCCCCACAGACCTTGCCCTTCTCGAGCACGGCGACGGGGATCTCGCCGAGCTGCTCCGTGAGCTCCGGCTCGTCCGCCAGGCGCTGCATGAGGCGGTTCGCGCAGGCGAGCCCGGCCGGCCCACCGCCGACGATCACGATGCCGGCCTCGAGCCGCTCCTCGGGCGGATCGGTCGGTGGCCCGACGTAATCGTTCGGGTCAAACGGAGGTGGGAAATCGCTCGGTCGTGCCATGTCTCTCTCTTCGTCCCTTCCGGTGAAGCGGCGGCGCGGGCCGCCGGCCGCGGGTCCGCTGCCCAGGACCCTTGACCGGCGACCGGCAAGCGCCGCTGTAACTACCCCTTCTTTGCCTTGATCGCCTCGGTGAGTTTGGGCGCGATCTTGTGCAGGTCGCCGACCACGCCGAGGTCGCAGAACTCGAAGATCGGCGCGTTCGGGTCCTTGTTGATCGCGACGATGTTCTCGGAGTTCTGCATGCCGACCTTGTGCTGGATGGCGCCCGAGATGCCCAGCGCGAGGTAGAGCTTCGGCGCGACCGTCTTGCCGGTCTGGCCGATCTGCGCCGAGTACGGGTACCAGCCCGCGTCGACGACCGCGCGGGTCGCGGCGACGGCGCCGCCGAGCGCGCCGGCCAGGTCCTCGGCGATCTTGAAGGACTCCGCATCGCCGAGCCCGCGGCCGCCGCCGACGAGGATGTCGGCGTCCTCGATGTTGATGTCGCCGCCGCGCTGCTCGCCGCGCTTGACCATGCGCGCCTTGGTGGACCAGGGCGAGAGCTCGACGTCGATGTCGACGACCTCGGCCGTGCCGCCGCGCTCCTCGGGAGCCCAGGCGTTCAGGCGGCCGATGATGATGCCCGGCTCGGACACGTAGCCGACGTCGACGACCGCCGAGTCCTGGAGCACCGGCCGCTCGGCGACCAGCTTGCCGTCCTGGACCTTGACGTTCGTGACCTCCATCGTCACGCCCGCGTTGAGGCGCGCCGTGAGGCCGGCGCCGATCTCGAAGCCCAGCAGGCCGCCGCCGAAGAGCGCGTAGCTGAAGCCCTCGTCGTTGATCACCTTCGCCATCACGTCGACGATGGGCTGCGCGAGGCCCTCGGGGGCCGACTTCGCGCGGAAGACCCGCTTCGCGCCGTAGGCGCCGAGCCCGGCGGCCGCGTCGTCGGAGACGTCGCCGACGACCACCGCCGCGGCCTCGCCGCCGATCTGCTCGGCCAGCTTGGCCGCCTCGGAGAGGGCGCCGAGCGAGTTCTTGTTGAAGTTGCCCGCGTCGTCGTGCAGGGCGTAAACCAGAATCCCGGCCATCAGACCAGCTTCCTTTCCTCGAGCCAAGCGACGATCTTGTTGACCGTCTCGTCGGTGTCCTCGTCCTCGAAGATCTCACCCGGCTCCTTCTGCGGGGGCGGGTTGATCGCGAGGACGCGAGTCTTCGAACCCTCGATGCCGACCTCGGAGGTGTCGATGCCGACGTCGGCGGTCGACTTCGTGTCGAGCGGCTTCTTCTTCGCGCCCATGATCGCCTTGAGCGACGGGTAGCGCGGCTCGTTGATCGCGTCGCCCACCGAGATCACGGCGGGGAGCTCGACCTCGACGGTGTCGTAGCCGTACTCGGCCTGGCGCTCGCAGGTGAGCTTGCCCTCGGCGACGTCGATCTTGATGACCTGCGTGAGCGAGGGCATCTGCAGGTGGTCGGCGACCACCGCGCCGATCGTGTAGCACTCGCCGTCGTCCGACTGCTGGCCCAGCAGCACGAGGTCGGGCTGCTCGGCCTCGAGCACCTTGGCCAGGGCGTAGCCGGTGGCGTTCACGTCCGAGCCCTCGAGCGCCGGGTCGGTGAGGTGCACCGAACGGTCGGCGCCGAGCGCGACGGCCTTGTGCAGGGCGCGTACCGCGCTCTCGGGGCCCATCGTGACGGCGACGATCTCGTCGACCTGGACCACGCCGCTCTCGCGGATCTGCATGGCCGCCTCGAGGGCGTGCGTGTCGAACGGGTTGAGGTTCTTCTCGCCGGAGCGATCCAGACGCATCGTGTTGGGGTCGATCCGCTTCTGGACCGCCGCGTCTGGGACCTCCTTCACAAGACAGCAAATCTTCAAAGTCGGAGCCTCCTTGGGTGTGGCGAACCCGCGTTCGGGGGGCGGGCGCCGCGGCATAGTACCGCTAATTCGTCCCGATTGACTGACTAGTCAATCTACTGCGAAGTAGCTTGAACTGTCGCGGTTCGCCCCCTTCCATGTGCCCTGAGCCGCGCCTCTTTAGGCAGGGGCGCGCGAGCCGACGGCCTCGCGGATGAACTCGACGATCTCGTCGGTGGGCGCGCCGGGGGTGAAGACCTCGGCGACGCCCATGCGCTTGAGCTCCTCGGCGTCGTCCGCGGGGATCGTGCCGCCGACGGTGACGACGACGTCGCCCGCTCCCTGCTCCTCGAGCAGCTTGAGCACCTTGGGCACGAGCGTCATGTGGGCGCCGGAGAGGATCGAGATGCCGACCGCGTCGGCGTCCTCCTGGATCGCGGTGGCGACGATCTGCTCGGGGGTCTGGTGCAGCCCCGTGTAGATCACCTCCATGCCCGCGTCGCGTAGGGCGCGGGCGATGATCTTGGCGCCGCGGTCATGCCCGTCGAGGCCGGGCTTGGCTACCACCACGCGGATCGTGCGGTTTTGCCTCTCGGCCATACCCGCAGCGTATCGCTGCGAGGGCTTCCCGGCTCGCACTTCAGCCGCGCCGGCCGAGCCGCACGGCCCGCAGGCCGCGCGCCGGGCGCCGCCTGCGCATAGCGGCCTGCGCGCCGCCAACCAGGGCGGCGACGAGCACCCCGCCGACCAGCGTGAGCCGCCGGCCCAGCCTTTCGAAGCGCATCACGCGCCAGCCCTCGGCGCGGGCGACGGCGAGCAGCGCCGGGTCGGGGTTCACCACCACCGGGTTGCCCACCGCGCGCAGCATCGGCAGGTCCGAAGCCGAGTCCGAGTACGCCCAGGATTCGGCGAGGTCGATGTCGTGCTCCTCCGCGTAGCGGCGCATGGCTTCGACCTTGCCCTCGCCGTAGACGAAGGGCCCGTCGAGCTCGCCCGTGTAGCGGCCGTCCGCGTCGACCTCGTAGCGCGTGCCGACCCCACCCTGCATGCCGAGAACGAGGGCGAGCATCTCGATCAGGTCGTTGCTCGCCGCGCTCACGATGAACGTCGGCCGGCCCGCGTCCTGGTGCGCGTAGACCTCCGCCAGCATCTGCGGGTAGATCCGCGGCAGCACGCCCGCCATGACCGCAGGGCCCATCCGCCGCAGCTCGCGCTCCGGCGTGCCGCGAAGCACCTCGCGCGCCTGGGTCAGCGCCTGGTGGGTCGCCTCATCGCTCGCGCCCCGCAGCCGGTAGCGGAGGTGCTCCCACGCCCAGCGCGCGATGTCCCGCCGGGAGATCTGCCCTGCCTCGTAAGCCACCTGGGCCCAGACCATCCCCGACGAGCCCGCCATCAGGGTCTTGTCCAGATCGAAGAAGGCGGCAGCACGAGCCACGGGGCGGAGTCTAGGCACGCCCGCTCCCGACGAAACCGCGCGCAGCTACGGGGGCGGCGAAGGCGGCGGCCCGCCCGAATTCGACCCTCCGTGGGATCAACCGTCGATATGTCGCGCTCGCGAAGGTCGCACTCGCGACTTCGACCTTCCGTGGGATCAACCGTCGAAAGGTCGAAGTCGTGAGCCGGGACGGCCACACGGGGCGGGCGCCCGCGTGTTGCCGGCGCCCGCCCCGCCACCCAGCGCACCCGCCCGTGATCGAGTTTCCTAGTCCCTGAGACGAGGAAACTCGATCACGGCAGCTGGGTGGCTCCGGCGATCGAGGTTTCTAGTCCTACGGACGAGAAAGGTCGATCACGGGGCGGGGACCTCGAGGACGATCGCGTCGCCCTGGCCGCCGCCCGAGCAGATCGCGGCGCAGCCGAGGCCGCCGCCGCGGCGGCGCAGCTCGTGGACGAGCGCGCCGATGATGCGCGCGCCCGAGGCGCCGATCGGGTGGCCGAGGGCGATGGCGCCGCCGTTCACGTTCACCTTCTCCTCGTCGACGCCGAGCATGCGCAGCGAGTTGAGCGCGACCGACGCGAACGCCTCGTTGATCTCCCAGAGGTCGATGTCCCCGGGGCTTTTGCCGATCTTCTCGAGCGCGACCTTCGCCGCCTTGGCCGGGGTCCGCGCCAGGTACGGGAAGTCGTCGGCGACCGTGCCGTAGGAGAGGACGCGCGCAAGCACCTCCTTGCCGTTCGCCTCCGCCCAGTCCTCGGAGGCGACCACGACCGCCGCGGCGCCGTCGTTCACCCCGGGCGAGTTGCCGGCGGTGTGCGTGGCGTCCTCGCCGCCGATCGCGGGCAGCTTGGCGAGCACCTCGACGCTCGTGTCGGGGCGAATCGCCTCGTCGGCTGCGACCTCGCGCTCCTCGCGCTTCACCTTCACGGTGAGCGGCGCGATCTCCTCTGCGAGCAGGCCCTCCTCGGTCGCCTTCGCGGCGCGCTTGTGGGAGCGCTCCGCCCAGCGGTCCATGTCGGGCCGAGTCAGCTCGAGCTCGTTCGCCACCTCGCTGGCCTCGTTGATCATCTGCTTGCCCGTGAACGGGTTGGTGAGGCCGTCGTGGGTCATGGCGTCGATCGCCTTGACGTCGCCCATGCGAAAGCCGAAGCGGGCCCCGGGCAACAGGTACGGCGCGTTCGACATCGACTCCATGCCGCCGGCGACTCCCACCTCGAGCTCGCCGGCGCGCACCTGCAGGTCGGCGATGCCGACTGCGCGCATCCCGGACGCGCACACCTTGTTGATCGTCTCCGAGGGAACCTCGCGCGGGATCCCCGCTTCGATCTGCGCCTGACGCGAGGGGATCTGGCCCTGGCCGGCCTGCAGGACCTGGCCGAACACGACCTGCTGCACCTGCTCGGGATCAACCGACGCGCGCTCGAGCGCGGCCGCGATCGCGTGGCCTCCGAGCTCATGGGCCCCCTTCGACGCGAGCGCGCCGCCCATCTTCCCGAACGGCGTCCGAGCTGTTCCGAGGATCACGGTCTTCGACATGAATCGCCTTTCACACGTTTGAGAGTCCTACCCACAGACGAGGCGCCAGAGCGCCGCGTCGAACCATAAACCTCGGCCGTCGGCGGAGTCGCGAGTAGACTCGCGCGCCGTGGACGTCAGCCTGCATGCCGAGTCCCTGAGCGAGCTCGACGCCGACGTGCACGCGCTCGCCCTGCCCGAGGGCGCCGAGCTCCCCGCGGAGCTCGCCGGGCTCCCCGGGGCGGACGACGTCCGCACCAAGCCTCGGAAGCTCACGCTCCTGCGCGGCGAGCGCCCCGCGCGCCTGATCGTCGTCGGCCTGGGCGACGCAGGCGAGGCGGACGCCGAGGCCCTGCGCGTCGCCGCAGCCCTCGTCGCCAAGGAGGCCGCCAAGTTCGAGGCGCGCTCGCTCGTCTGGGCGCTGCCCGAGCTCCCGGGCGTCGATGCGCCGGCAGCGGCCGCGGCCATCACCGAGGGAACGATCCTCGCCTCCTACAGCTTCGACCGCTTCCGCTCGAACGACTCGGACGAGCCGCAGCCAAAGCTCGGGCGCCTCGCGCTCGCGGGCGCCGACGGCGAGGCGGTCGCCGAGGCCGTGCGCGCAGCGCGCGTCGCCGCCACCGCGGCGAACCGCGCCCGCGAGCTTCAGAACCTGCCCGGCAACCTCGCGACCCCCAGCTTCCTCGCGGCGCGCGCCGAGGAGATCGCGGCCGCCCACGAGAACGTCGAGGCCACCATCCTGGGGCCGAACGAGATCGCCGAGCGCGGCATGGGCGGCCTCGTGGCGGTCTCGCAGGGCTCCGCCGAGGAGCCGCGGCTGGTCTGCCTGCGCTACCGCGGCCGGGGCGGAGGCGAGGTGCTCGGCCTCGTCGGCAAGGCGGTCACCTTCGACTCCGGCGGGATCTCGATCAAGCCGTCGCAGGGCATGCACGAGATGAAGATGGACATGTCGGGCGGCGCCGCCGTGCTGGAGGCCGTCGCCGCGATCGCCGAGCTCGGGCTCGAGCTCGACGTGGTCGCCGTCGTCCCGTCCACCGAGAACATGCCGTCCGGCACCGCGCTCAAGCCCGGCGACATCATCACCCAGCTCAACGGCAAGACGGTCGAGATCACCAACACCGACGCGGAGGGCCGCCTGATCCTCGCCGACGCGCTCACCTGGTGCGCGACCGAGATGGGCGCCGACCGCATCGTCGACCTCGCGACCCTCACCGGCGCGGTGTTGATCGCCCTCGGCTCGACCTACGCCGCGCTGATCTCCAACGACGATGAGTGGGCGGCGCGCGTCGGCGCCTCCGCCGAGCGCACGGGCGAGCTCGCCTGGCGGCTGCCGCTCCACCCCGAGTACAAGGAGCTCACCCGGGGGAAGGTCACGGACCTGGTGAACTCCGCCGCCAAGCGCAAGGCGGGCACGATCTACGCCGGCTCCTTCCTCGAGGAGTTCGTCGAGGACAAGCCCTGGGTGCACCTCGACATCGCGGGCACCTCCTGGGACGTCGGCCGCCCGTACGTGGGCTCGGGGGCGACGGGCTACGGCGTCCGCCTGCTCGTCGACCTCGCCCGCGAGCTCGCCGGCTAGCCCTCGGGCCGCAGGATCATGCACGTCGTCGTGCCGTGCGCGTAGAGGCGCCCGTCGGGCCCGGTGACCCTGCCCTCGGCCGTCGCCTGCCTGCGTCCCGCGTGCACGACCTCGGCCGCGCAGTCGAGCCTGCCGACCTCGAGCCCGATCGCCCGGACGAACTTGACCTCGAGCGTGAGGGTCGTGTAGCCCACGCCCGCCGGCAGCGTCGTATGCACCGCGCAGCCCATCGCGGAGTCGAGCAGCGTCGCGACGTAGCCGCCGTGGACGGTGCCGATCGGGTTGAAGTGCTCCTCACCGGGGGTGCCGGCGAACGCCACCCTCCCCTCCTCGACCTCCACGGGCGCCATCCGCAGCGTGACCGCGATCGGCGGCGGCGGGATCTCGCCGGCCGCGATCGCCCGCATGTACTCGAGCCCGCTCTTGCCCGCGGCCTGGGCCGCCGACGCGAGCGGGTCCTGCCACGTGAGCGTCCGCGTGCGGGTCGCCTCCGGGCTGCGCTCGGCGAACGCGAGCGCAGCCTCGACCGCGTCGCTCACCGCGACTGCGGCTCCTTTTTCGGGTAGGCGAGGTCGGCGAGGATCTCCTCGACGGTGAGCTCGACGCGCACTGGCGGCAGGTTCACCGCGCGCGCCGGCGCCTCACGGACGGAGCGGGCCGCGCGCCGCGATCGGGCGCGCGCTGATCGGATGAGGGTTGAGGGTGCCATGGACTGGTGCCTCCGGTCAGTTGCTTGACGAAACGCAGGCTACCATGGTGAGTTGCTCCAAGCAACCCAGTGTGCGAACATCACACAAAGTGCTCCGCCGCGAATACGACCTCAACTGCTCCATCGCTCGCACGCTCGAGCTGATCGGCGAGCGCTGGACGCTGCTGGTGATCCGCGACGTGCTGATGGGCAACCGGCGCTTCGACGACATCCAGAGGTCGCTCGGCGTCGCGCGCAACGTGCTCTCCAACCGCCTGCAGCGCCTGGTGGACGAGGGCATCCTCGAGCGCCGCACCTACCAGGAGCGCCCGGCGCGCTACGAGTACTTCCTGACCGAGAAGGGCCTCGACCTCTGGCCCGTGCTGGTCGCGCTCATCGGCTGGGGCGACAAGTACCTGGCCGGGCCCGAGGGGCCGCCGGTGCTGATCCTCCACAAGGAGTGTGGCGGGCGCGTGAACGACCGGCGGATCTGCGAGCGCTGCGGCGCGCAGCTCGAGGTGCGCGACGCCTACGCCGTGCCCGGGCCGGGCGCGAAGGCGCAGGCGAAGGCCGCCTAGCGCCGCCCGACCGGTCAGATCCTCCCCCTTGCGGCCCGTCGGCCGCGACCTAGGCTGCCTGAATGCGGCCCCCTGCATCGCTCCTCGCAGCTTTCGCGTTCGCGTGCGCCTGCCTCGCGGCGGCGCCCGGCCAGGCGCTCGCCGGCGGCCAACCGGAGCTCAGGCACACGGCGACGATCACGAACTGGGGCGCCGAGATCCGCCGCGAGCAGAGGACCTACTCCCCGTGCGTCGGCGCGGAGCGGCTCGCCGGGATCGGCGCTGCGGTCCTGGACTCCGCCGACACGACGATGCCGCCGAGCTCGTTCCCGCTCGGCGACGCGCACCACGTCGCGATCTTCACCGCCGACCAGGTCCCCTCCCAGGCCGGCCCCGACTCGACGTGGCAGATCGCCGACAACCGGTTCCCCTCCTCCACCGACCTCGCGGCCTACGAGACCACGGTCTGCGCCTCGAACCTGAAGACCTCCTATCCGCGGAGCCGCACGGGTACGCCCCCGCACCGGCGCACCGTGACGTCGGCACGGTGCCGCGGACGGCGCCACGTGCTGGCAGGGGGCGCACTGCTCACAGGGCCGGAGCGCAGCCAGCGGCTGGTCGCGAGCTTCCCGTTCGACTCCAGCGACCGCGGCGGGCGCCCCGACGACGGCTGGCGCGTCGTCGTGGACAACATGGACTCGAGGCGCCGCGCGGTCACCGTGGTCGCGATCTGCGCGCCGGTGCGCGGGCTCGCCTATGTCGGCCGCCGCTACCGGGCGCCGAAGCGCGCCCGCCGGCACCGCACGGTGCCCTGCCCCGCGGGCAAGTCGATCGTCGGCGGCGGGGTGCGCCACGCGATCCGCTACGGCAGGGCCGCGCTCGTCGCGTCGGCCTATCCCGGGCCCCCGCGGACGAGCTGGGTGACCGAGATCGACAATCTCTCGCCCAGGGCGGCCCAGGCGCGCTCGTTCGCCATCTGCCACGGCTGAGCGGGGGCGCGGCCTAAGATCGGCCGCGGTGGACTTCGCGCTCACAGACGAGCAGCGGCTGCTGCGCGAGACCGTGCGCGAGTTCGCGCGCACCGAGGTGGCGCCGGTCGCGGCCGAGAACGACCGCACCAAGTCGTTCCCCTACGACCTCGTCGCCAAGCTCGGCGAGCTGGGGCTGATGGGCATCCCCTACCCCGAGGAGTACGGGGGCGGCGGGGCCGACACCCTCTCCTACGTACTCGCGGTCGAGGAGCTCGCGCGCGTCGACAGCTCGCTCGCGATCACGGTCGCCGCCCACACCTCCCTGGGCACGCAGCCGATCTACCTGTGGGGCACCGACCAGCAGAAGGAGGAATGGCTGCCCGACCTCTGCTCCGGGCGCAAGCTCGCCGCGTTCGGGCTCACCGAGCCCGAGGCCGGCTCCGACGCGGGCGCGACGCGCACCACCGCCCGCCTCGAGGACGGCGAGTGGGTGATCAACGGCGCCAAGCAGTTCATCACGAACGCGGGGACGAAGATCTCGGGCTGCGTGACGATCACCGCCGTCACGGGCGGCTCGGGCACCGACCGCGAGATCTCGAACATCATCGTCCCCAACGGGACCCCCGGCTACGAGCAGGGCGAGCCCTACCGCAAGATGGGCTGGCACGCGTCCGACACGCGGCCGCTCACCTTCACCGACTGCCGCGTCCCTGAGTCGAACCTCCTCGGGCGCCGCGGGGAGGGCTTCAAGCAGTTCCTGCACATCCTCGACGGCGGGCGGATCGGCGTCTCGGCGATGGCGGTCGGCCTCGCGCAGGGCGCGCTCGACGAGGCGCTCGCCTACGCCAAGGAACGCCAAGCGTTCGGCGGCCCGATCTCCCGGTTCCAGGCGATCCAGATGAAGATCGCCGACATCTCGGCGCAGCTCGAGGCCGCGCGCCTGCTCACCTACCGCGCCGCACTCGAGAAGGACTCCGGCAAGCCGTTCACCCTGACCGCGGCCCAGGCCAAGCTGATCACCGGCCGCCTCGCGGTGCGCGCCTGCGAGGAGGCGGTGCAGATCCACGGCGGCTACGGCTACATCGAGGAGTACCCGGTCTGCCGGTTCTACCGCGACGCCAAGATCCTCACCATCGGCGAGGGCACCGACGAGATCCAGCAGATGGTGATCGCGCGCTCCCTCGGCATGTAGCGCCGCACGCCGAACGCCCAGTTTGCGGCTTTTGTTACGAGCGCCCTCGCTTGACGTCCGACGGGCGCGCTTACACTCGCGCCGAACCACCGTACCCCCGGCGACAGGGGAGGCACAGATGGGCAGCGATCACGGCAACAACACCCGGTGGGAAGAACTGGTCGCCGTGCGCGAGGAGCTGGATCGGGACGAGGTCGTGGTCCCGATCCGCCGGAGTCGGATAGACGGGGCGCCACGCGAGCTCTCGCCGAAGGCGCGGAGCTTCGCCGAGGCCCTGGCGTTCTCCGACAGCTGGTCGCGGATTCCCTCGCGCGGGCGCCGGCTGGCCGCTTGACCGAGTGTTAGCGCGGGCGGCGACGGGGCCGCCCGCGCGCCCACCAAGGACCTAGGAGGCGGGTCGCGCGGTGATCGCGTCCTCGGGGCGCTCGGCGAGCTCCGCGCCCCGGCCAGCCGCGGGCGAGCCCACGCCGTAGTGCTCCAAGAGCTCGCGCTCGCGCTTGCAGCTCACCGTCGAGCCCGGCTCGATCCGCGGCGCCTTGCGGATCAGCTCGCGGGCGTAGGGCACCCACACGCGCCCGGCCCCCGCGACCGCGTCGCGCGCCGGCACCAGCGTGTAGTGGCCGAAGCGCCCCATGCGGGCGAGCAGCCAGACGGGCTGGCCGCTCGGCTCGTCCACGTAGACGCCCTCGACCTTGCCCACCCCGCTGCCGTTCATCTCGTCGAGGCGGTAGCCCTTCCAGGTGGCCATCTCCTCGGCGGTGGGCGGCGGGACGTCGGTCTCGGCGGTGAGCGCGCCGCTCGTGACTTCGGGTGTCTCCGTCTGCTCAGCCATCCTGGAGCGTTTCTAGCAGTTTGCGCGCGGCAGTCGCCGGGTCGGTCTCGCGCCGCACGACGCTCTCCAGCAGCTCCGCCCACCGCGGGTCGCGCTCGGCGCGCTCGTCGAGCTCGCGGCGAATGCGGCTCGCCGCGATCTCGAGCACCTCGGCCTTCAGGTTGCGGGCGCGCCGCTGCTCGAGCGAGCCCTCGGCCCGGATGTGAGCCTGGTGCTCGTCGATCTTCTCGAGCAGCTCGGGGATGCCACGCCCCTGCGAGGCCTCCGTCCGCACCACGGGCACCTTCCAGGACCCCCGGGGGCCGAGGCCCAGCACCGTGCGGACCTCGCGCACCATCGTGTCGGCGAGCGGGTGGTCGGCCTTGTTCACGACGATGATGTCGGGGATCTCCATGACGCCGGCCTTGAGCGCCTGGATCGAGTCGCCCGAGCCGGGCATGAGCGCGAGGATCACGGTGTCGGCGTGGTCGACGATGTCGATCTCGCCCTGTCCCACGCCGACCGTCTCGAGCAGGATGTCGTCCTTCCCGGAGGCGTCCATGAGGAGCGCTGCCTGCAGCGCCGCCTCCGCGAGGCCGCCGAGCGCACCGCGGGAGGCCATCGAGCGGATGAAGACGCCCTCGTCGAGGAAGTGCTCCGACAGCCGGATGCGGTCGCCCAGCACCGCGCCGCGCGTGAACGGGCTCGAGGGGTCGATCGACAGCACCCCGACCGTGCGGCCCGCGGCCCGCAGCTCCTTGGTGAGCGCGCCGATCAGGGTGCTCTTGCCGACCCCGGGCGGCCCGGTGAGGCCGATGATCCGCGCCTTGCCCGTGCGCCCGAACAGCTCGGCGACGAGCTCGTCCCCCTGGGGATCGCGGTTCTCGACGAGGCTGATGCCCCGGGCGAGCGCCCGCCGGTCGCCGGCGACGAGCCGTTCGGCCAGCGTGCCGGCTTGCTTGAGGGAGGGCTCGGTCACGGGCGCCCGAGTTTAAATTGCCGCCACCGTGACCAGGCTCACCCGCTTTGTCGCCTTCGCCTACCGCAACGGGATGCTGCGCCCGAAGTACGCGGTGCTGTTGTGGCGTTATCTGTGGCGGCGCTTCCTCACGCCCGCCGGCTGGCGCTGGGAGACCGACGGCCCGGTGTTCTTCGGGCGCGGCGTGCGGCTGCAGATCGGCCGCCACGCGAAGGTGCGCTTCGGGCGCTTCTCGTGGATCGGCGACGGCACGAAGATCCGCTGCCACGAGGGCCTGGTCGAGATCGGGCCGAAGACGGTGCTGGGCCAAGAGTGCACGATCTCCGCGTACCAGCACGTGCGCATCGGCGCCGAGTGCGTGATCGCCGACCGCGCGATGTTCATCGACTTCGATCACGGCGTCGTCGAGGTCGAGCGCCCGATCCGCGTGCAGGGGATCTACAAGCGCGACGTGCGCATCGGGTCGAACGTCTGGGTGGGCTACGGCGCCTGCTTCTTGCGCGGCGTCTCGGTCGGGGACAACTCGGTGGTCGGCACCAACGCGGTGGTCACGCGCGACGTTCCGGCCAACGCGGTGGTCGGAGGTGTGCCAGCCCGGATCTTGAGGATGCGCGAGGCACCCAAGACACTTCGGTGGCCCGATCCGGTGGAGCCGGATCCCGACGCCCCGACCACGTTGAAGCCGCCGCAATGACCATCGACAGGGATCGCCTCGCAGTCCTCCTCGAGCGCGAGCTCGAGCGCTTCGAGCTCGAGCACCCCCGCTCCCGGGAGCTGCACGAGCGCGCGCTGCGCTCGTTGTTCGGCGGCGTGCCGATGCCGTGGATGATGCGCTGGGCGGGCGGCTTCCCCGTCTACTGCGAGCGCGCGAGCGGGGCCCGGATCACCGACGTCGACGGCCGTTCCTACATCGACTTCGCCCTCGGCGACACGGGCGCGATGCCCGGCCACGGCCCGGCGCCAGTGCGCGAGGCCGTCGCCGCCCAGCTCGAGCGCGGGATCACGACGATGCTTCCCACCGAGAACGCCGCCTGGGCGGGCGAGGAGCTCACCCGGCGCTTCGGGCTCGAGCGCTGGACGTTCACGCTCACCGCCACCGACGCGAACCGCCACGCGCTGCGCATCGCGCGCGAGGTCACCGGGCGCCCCTACGTGCTGGTTTACAGCTATTGCTACCACGGCTCGGTGGACGAGGCCTTCGCCGTGGCCGCGCCCGGCGGCGGCACGCGCTCGCGCGAGGGCAACGTGGGCCCGGCGGTCGACCCGGCCCAGACCACGCGCGCGATCGAGTTCAACGACGTCGAGGCGCTCGAGCGCGCGCTCGCGCCGGGCGACGTCGCCTGCGTGCTCGCCGAGCCCGCGATGACGAACATGGGGATCATCCTCCCCGACCCCGGCTACCACGAGGCGCTGCGCGCGCTCACCCGCGAGCACGGGACCCTGCTGATCATCGACGAGACCCACACCTTCTCGGCGGGGATCGGCGGCTGCACGCGCGCGTGGGGGCTCGAGCCCGACATGCTCACGATCGGCAAGGCGATCGGCAGCGGCGTGCCGTGCGGGGCGCTGGGCCTGACCGCGGAGCTCGCCGAGCGCGCGCTCGCCCGCCCCGACGCCGACTACGAGGACACCGGCGGCGTGGGCGGCACGCTCGCCGGCAACGCGCTCTCGCTCGCCGCCGTGCGTGCGACGCTCGAGCACGTGCTCACCGAGGAGGCCTACGAGCGCATGATCCCGCTCGCGACCCGCTTCCGCGAGGGCGTCGAGGACGTGATCGCGCGCCACGGGCTGCCCTGGAACGTGACGCAGCTCGGCGCCCGCGCCGAGTACCGCTTCGAGCCCGAGCCCGCGCGCAACGGGACCGAGGCGCACGACGCCGCCGACCCCGAGCTCGAGCGCTACCTGCACCTGCACGCGCTCAACCGCGGCGTGATGCTCACGCCGTTCCACAACATGGCGCTGATGTCGCCCTTCACCAGCGAGGACGACGTGGACGAGCACACGCGCGTTCTCGAGGAAGCCGTCACGGACCTACTCGAGCCCCGGTGACCGACCTTCTCGCCCCCTGACCGAGCAACCTCAACCACGCCCACTCGCCGCGGCACGTGATCGAGTTTCCTTGTCCCCTGGACGAGAAAACTCGATCGCCTCGGCTGAGCGCGGCACGTGATCGAGGTTTCTCGTCCCTGGGACTAGGAAAGTCGATCGCGTGGGGCGCCGGCGACCGCGATGACCTCTTCGTAGAGGGCCGCGGTGTCGGCCGCGACGTCGGCCCAGTCGAAGCTGCGGATGTGCTCGAGGCCCTCGGCGATCATCCGCTTGCCGAGCTCCTCGTCGCGCAGCACGCGCAGGGCGACCTCGGCGATCGCGTCGGGATCGCGCGGGCGAAAGCGCAGCCCGGCGCCCTCGTCGGGCACGACCTCACGCAGGCCGCCGGTGTCGGCCACGATGCACGGGCAGCTCGACGCCATCGCCTCCAGCGCCACGAGGCCGAACGGCTCGTAGATCGAGGGGACCACGCAAAGGTCGGCGATCCGGTAGAGCGAGTGCAGCACGTCGTCGCCGATCCACCCCAAAAACGTGCCGTGCTCCATGAGCCCCAGGGCCTCGGCCTGGCGCTTGAGCTCCTCCTCGTGGGTGCCCGAGCCCGCGACCAAAAAGCGCGTGCCGGGCGCGCCCGTGATCACCTCGGGCATCGCCTCGAGGGCGAGCTGGAAGCCCTTCTCGTAGACGAGCCGGCCGACGAGCAGCACGAGCTTCTCGTCGGGCTGGGCGAACTCGGCCCGCAGCCTGCGCAGGCCCTCCTCGTCGTGGGGCTGCAGGTCCGCCGGGTCGATGCCGTTGGGGATCACGCTCACCCGCGACTCCTCGACCCCGAAGATGTCGGCGATCTGCTCGCGCATGTAGTAGGAGCAGGCGATCACCCGGTCGGCGCGGTTGGTGATCCAGCGCTCGACGCCGTGGATGTAGGACTGCGGGTGCTTGTCGACCCAGCCCTGGTGGCGGCCGTGCTCCGTGGCGTGGATCGTGGTCACGAGCGGGCAGCTGAAGCGTCGCGCGAGGTGGTCACACGCCATCGCGACGAGCCAGTCGTGGCCGTGGACGAGGTCGAAGTCGTAGCGGTCGCCGAGTTCGACGCCGGCGGCGAGCATGTCCGCGTTCATGCGCTCGACCCAGGCGACGAACTCGCCGAGGTCGGTGGGTCGCTTGGGCTCGATCACGCGGTGGATGCGCACGCCCGCGACGACCTCCTCGGCGGGCGACTCCTCGTTCCCGCGGGTGAGCACGTGCACGTCGACGCCCTGGTCGACCAAGCCCTCGGAGAGCTTGCGCACGTGCCGTGCGAGGCCGCCCTCAATGAGGGGCGGGTACTCCCATGAGAGAACGAGAACGCGGGTCAACGTCTTCGGGGTGTCAGGTGGTGAGCAGGGGAGCGAGCGATAGATCTGGCGCGAGATTGCGCAGGCGGGGTCCCGGCGGGTGCGGTGAGTCTAGGGATTCGAACAGGGCCTCGGCGTGGTTCGTCACGCGCCGGAAGGGATAGTCGCCCGCCTGCCGGCGCTTATCCAGGAACGCCCAGTCGCTCGCCTGGACCGCCAGCAGCTCTCGGACGGCGCGTTCGGCCCGCCCGCGTTCGACGTCGCGCGCGGCGAGCCGGGCCAGCAATCGCAGCTCGAGCCGGCGCGCGCCCCAGGCCAGGTCGGCCACCTCGGGCGAGTCCCACGTTGAGAGGTCCTTGTGCTCGCCCCAGCTCGCGCGGCGCAGCGGGCGCTCCTCGGCCGGGAAGCGCGCAAGCGCCTCGGGCAGCGTGACGAGCTCCACCCCCGCGTCCGCGGCGCCGCGCACGACCTCCGCGAGCCAGTAGGGCCCCTCCCACCACCAGTGCCCGAAGAGCTCCGTGTCGGCGGCGAAGACGAGCAGGCCCGGGCGGCCGCGCTCCGCCCGGAAGCGGGCGAGCCGCTCCCGCACCGTGCCGAGGAACTCGCGCGCCTGCGCGCGCGCCCGCTCGCGCGCCGCCTCCGGATCCCGGGGCCCGCCGCCGATCCCCCAGGGCCGCGCGCCGCGCAGGGTCTTGCGGTGGAAGTCGGCGTAGCCGGGGTCCGATGGGTAGCCCTCCAGCGACCAGACCAGCTCGACGGTCGGCCAGTCGATCGTGAACGCCACGGGCCCGACCGCGGTCCCGATCGGCGCGAGCGCGTCGAGCTCGGGTTCGTGGGCGCTCTGGTCCACGCAGAAGAACTCGATGCCCTGCTCGGCGAGCTCGCGCTCAAGCCCGGGCCGGTACGCGCACTCGGGCAGCCAGAAGCCCGCGGACTCGCCGAAGCGGCGCCGGTGCGAGCGCAGGCCGGCGTCGATCTGCAGGCGCACGGCGCCGTCCGTCGCGAGCAGTGGGAGCACGGCGTGGGTGGCGGCGGAGGGCATGAGCGCGACGCCGCGGTCGGCCGCGGCCTCACGGAAGGGCGCGAGCAGATCGCCCCCGCAGCGCTCCAGGGCAGCGAGCACCGAGCGGTAGCGCTCCGCCTCGTCCAGGCAGGCCGCGCGCAGGTCGGGCTCGACCTCCCCCGCGTCGAGCTCCGCCGACTCGACCCGGAAGCGCCGGGCGAACTCGCGCAGCCGCCCCCACACACCGGGCGCCTCGAGCTGGTCGGCGAGCACCGGGGTCACCGTGAGGGTGATCCGCTCGGCCGCCTCCAGCACCGGCACGTAGGAGCGCAGCACGGCGTCGAACAGCCACTCCTCGCCGAACGGGTAGGTGCCGAAGCCCTCGACGTAGGGCATGTGCGAGTGCAGGACGAGCGCCAGCGCGCCGTCTGGGCCGTTCCGCTCAGGCACGGCAGATCGCGACGAAGTCGAGGGCGCGGTCGAGGTCGCAGTCGTCCTCGTCGAGCAGCTTGAAGTCGGCCACCGAGATCGCGGGCGTGAAGCGGTCGTAGAAGGGCTTCGTGATGCGCAGGGCCTTGTGGACGCGGTCCCAGCCGAGGCGCAGCGCGACCTCGTGGACGCGCAGCTTGCGCGCGTGGAAGAGCCCCATGATGCACACCTCGCTGAAGTGCGGCTCGAGCAGCTCGCGGTACTCGGAGTGCGTGTACTCGCGCAGATGCCAGGGGTTCTCGGACTTCTCGGCCCCGGGCGGCGCGAGGGTGAGCCGGTTCGGCGTCGAGATGTAGCTCACCGGAGCGGCCCTGGCGAGGTTTGCGAGCAGGCGGTCGGGGTCGTGGATGTGCTCGATCGTCTGCAGGAAGACGACGACGTCGACGGGACCGGCGAAGTCCTCGACGAGCTCGCGGCGGAAGCTCAGGTTGGGCCGTCGGTAGCGCAGGCGCGCGTGCTCGTAGGCCTCGGGGTTCGCGTCGACGCCGATCACCTCGCGGGCGCCGGCGGCGGCGAGCACGTCGGAGCCGTAGCCCTCGCCGCAGGCGAGGTCGGCGACCCGCTTGCCCGCGACGCGAGCCGCGATCCACTCGTAGACGACCAGGTGCCGGCGGAACCAATAGTTCTCCTCCGGCACGTCGGGCAGCGTGCGCTCGCCGGTCAGCTCGAGGGGCGGGACCCCTTCCGGTTGGTTCTGCTGGACGTAGTGCAAGGCGGCAGAACGTACTATTCCCCGCCATGCCGGCCCCCGCCAACGCTTCCGCGGACCACATCCGCGACGTCAACGAGCGCTACCACGACGTCGCCGCGCGCGACTACGACGCGAAGTGGGGCATCGACTTCGGCCAGATCGGCCGCGACCAGACGCGCCAGAAGCTCCGCAAGGCGCTGGGCGGTGCCGAGCCCCCGCGCTTCGAGCGCGCGCTGGAGATCGGCGCGGGCACGGGCTACTTCTCGCTCAACCTGATGCAGGAGGGCGTCGTCGGCGAGCTGGTCGCGACCGACATCTCGACCGGCATGCTGGAGACGCTCACCGGCAACGCGGAGCGCCTGGGGCTGAGCGACCGGGTGCGGACCGAGCACACCGACGCCGAGCGCCTGCCGTTCGAGGACGGGTCGTTCGATCTGGTCTTCGGCCACGCCGTGCTCCATCACATCCCCAACCTCGACGTCGCGTTCGGCGAGTTCCGGCGGGTGTTGCGGCCCGGCGGCACGATCGCGTTCTGCGGCGAGCCCTCGCGCCACGGCGACCGCCTCGCGGCGATCCCCAAGCGACTGGGGGCCGCGATGGCGCCGCTCTGGCGCCGGGTGGTCGGCGCGTCCGCGCGCAACGGCGCGGGCGCGCACGCCGGTCACGAGCACGAACACGAGGCGGAGGGCCACGCGCTCGAGGCGGTCGTGGACGTGCACGCCTTCGAACCGGATGATTTGCGCCGGCTGATCGCCGACGCGGGCTTCGAGAGGATCCACCTCGGCGGCGAGGAGCTGCTCGCCAACGTCTGGGGGTGGTGGCTGCGCACGCTGGAGGCCACCGCCGAGCCCGAGGAGGTGCCGCTGCGGTGGCGGCAGTTCGCGTTCCACAGCTACATCGCGTTGCAGCGCGTCGACGTCGCGCTGCTCGAGCCGCGCCTGCCGGCCGGGCTCTTCTACAACCTCGTCCTGAGCGCCCGCAAGCCGGCCTGAGCTGCGCGCCGTTTCCGGCGGCGAGCGCACGGGTACGCGGGGCGCGATGACGCCGCATCTGCCGTCCCGGGAGGAGGTCGCCGACCTGCTCGCATGGGCGCCGGAGCACGGGGTCCTCTCGGTCTGCGTCCGGGTCGAGCCCGGGGACCGCAGCCAGGGGTGGCGGGCCGAGCTGCGCGGCGCCCTGCGCGAGGTCGAGGACGCCGCAGAACGCCCGGCGCGCCGCGCGCTCGCGGCGGCCGCGAAGCACGTGCTCGAGCGCTTCCCGGAGGGCGGCCACCCGCCAGGCGAGAGCGGCCAGATCGGGTTCGTCGAGGTGGGCGGCGAAGGCCGCGCGGCCTGGTACTCGAGCCGGCTCGGCCCGGAGAAGACCACCGTCGTGCTGCGGCCCCGGCCCGCGGTGATGCCGCTGCTCGCCGCGCTCGACGAGGGGCGCCCGCGGGGCGTCGCGATCGTCTCGGGCGAGCGCGTGCGCCTCGCCCGCTGGGAGGCCGGCGCCCTCATCGAGAGAACCTCGTTCGAGCTCGAGACGCTGCAGCTCGACTGGCGCGAGCGCAAGGCGAAGGCGCCGGCCAACCCCGCGCGCGAGCAGGGCGTGAGCAGCTCCGGTCACGACCGCTTCGACGACCGCCTCGCGCACAACCGCAAGCGCTTCCTGCACGAGGTCGGGAGGCTGATCGCCGAGCGCGCGAACCGCCTCGGCGTGACTGAGATCTTCGCCCTCGGCCCGCGCGATCTGGCCCGCGAGCTCGAGCACGGGATGAACGGCAAGGCGACGGTGCACGTCGAGGAGCTCGACCACCACGACCTGATCTCGGTGCCGCTCGGCGATCTCGAGGAGCGCGTGACCGAACTCGTCTGCGAGCGCAACGCGCGTCGCCAGCGCGAGCTGATGGAGCTCGCCCTGGAGCGCGGCGGCGGGAAGCGGCGCGCGGCCCTGGGGCCCGCGGCGGTGGCGGAGGCGCTCGCCCAGGGCCGCGTCGAGCACCTGCTGATCGACCGCTACGGACGGCTCGAGCCGACCGGCGAGAACGGGCGCCGCGACATCTCGGCGGAGTGGCTGGTCGAGCGCGCGCTGGCGACCTCAGCGCGGGTCACGGCGCTTGACGGCGACGCGGACGAGGCGATCCGCCAAGTCGGCGGCGTGGCGGCGCTGCTGCGCTACTGACGCGGCCGGCCGCGCTCAGTTCAGGACGCGGACGTCGGCGCGGTCGTGATGACCGGCGCGCGTGCCGTCGATCAGGTGCAGGCGCTCGATCAGCGTGAAGAAGGCGGCCGCGTAGGGGGACTCGGCCGTGCGCGAGTGGACCTCCGCCCAGTCGATCTTCTCGCGCAGCGCCCGCGCGATGCGCAAGGGAGGCGCGAGGTCGAGCTGGTGGTCGTCGAGGACGAGCAGCTTGGAGACCAGCAGGTCCTCGAGCGAGATCACCCGGACCTCCATCGCCAGCACCTCGAGCACCTCGCCGCGCTCGATCACCGCGTCGGTGATCTCGAAACCCTTCGGGCGGAAGATCAGGTCGACCAGGACCTCGCCGTCCCACGCCTTGAGCAGCCAGCTCTCCGGCGGGCGCTCGCCGCGCATCCCAACCTCCTCGAGCACCTCGAGGGCGCGCTCGGCGTCGGCGGGCTTGACCATGAGGTCGAGGTCGTTGCGCGACTCGGGGCCGCCTCGGGCCCAGGAGGCCAGGGTGCCGCCCAAAAGAAACGGCACGCCCGCCTTGGTCAGCGCGCTGACCGACTTGCGGAAGGTCGCCTCGATCTCGGCGAAGGGGTGATCGGCATCCGACATGGGCGAGCGAGCGGATACCCGCGCGCGCCCGGCTGAACCCGCGAGCGCGCGCCCGGATCGGTTGGGCCGAGGGCTGCCGGGTAGTCGCCGCGCGATGCAGAACGGCGACCGCTCGACACCGCCCGGCGACCACGCGCGGCGCCTGCGCGTCGCCGCGGCCGGCGACATCCACGCCCGCGAGTCCCGGCGCGAGGCGATCGCGCAGGAGTTCGCCGAGCTCACCGACGACGTCGACCTCGTCCTGCTCGCCGGCGACTTGACCAGCTACGGCCGGCCCGAGGAGGCCGCGATCCTGGCCGAGGCCGCCGCCGCGGTGCCCGCCCCGGTGCTCGCGGTGCTCGGCAACCACGACTGGCACGAGAACCGCACCGACGAGGTCATCCAGGCGCTCGCCGCCGGTGGCATCGAGGTCCTCGAGCGCTCCTGGACGATCAAGTGCCTGCACGACGTCGAGGTCGGCGTCGTCGGCGCCAAGGGCTTCGTCGGCGGCTTCGCCGGCTCGCACCTCCCCGACTTCGGCGAGCCCCTGCTGCGCGCCGTTTACGCCGAGACCTCAGCCGAGGTGGCCGCGCTCGACGAAGGCCTGCGCGCGATCGGCAACTGCCCCCTGCGCCTCGTCCTGCTCCACTACGCGCCGACCCCGGAGACGCTCGAGGGCGAGCCGCCGGGGATCTTCGCCTTCCTGGGCTCCGACCGCCTCGCCGGGCCGCTCGTCGAGCACCAGCCCGACCTCGTCATGCACGGCCACGCGCACTCGGGCTCCTTCCGAGGGGCGATCGAGGACGTGCCGGTGTTCAACGTGTCGGTCGAGGTGACCGGCAAACCGTTCTGGGTCTTCGAGCTCACCCCGGCCACGGCGACGGCGTCGCCGATCCACTGACGCCCGGCGCCGCGACTCGCGGCATCCCCATCGCGAACGCGCGGCTAGGGCTCCCCGGGAGCCTCAAGTGCGAAGCCGCGGGCTCGGGTTTCGCGAGATCGGGGCTGGCGCTCCCCGAGAGCCTTGACTGCGATCTCGCGCGAAGGGCGGTCGCGAGTTCGCCCTCAACGCTCGCGCGCGCCCCGTCTTCGCCGCCCTAATCCCCGGCGTCGGCGCCGGCGCTCCGCCGCAGCCGGAAGAGCTTGCGCTCCTCTCGGAATCCGCGCAGCCGCCGCGCGCCCGCGAACGAGAACCGAAAGCCGTCGCCCGCCTCGGCCTTCGCCGCCTCGTCGACCAGGATGCTCCCCGGGCGGGCGATCGCGGTGATCCGAGCCGCCGCGTTCACCGGGGGGCCGTACCAGTCGCCGCCCCGCGCGATCGCCGGGCCGCGCGCCACGCCGATGCGCAGCGGCGGGAAGTCGGGATCCTGATCGGCGGCCTCGAGCACCCGCAGCGCCGCCTCGAGCACGGCGTCGTTCTCGGCCCCCACGAGCAGCGCCCCGTCGCCGATCAGCTTCACGAGCCGCACGCCGCCGTGCGCCGCCGACCCGGCGAGCTCGGCGAGCCGCCCGGTCACCGCCCCGAGCTCCTCGACGGGCAGGCGCTCCCCCAGGCGCGTGAAGCCGACCAGGTCGGCGAAGCAGGCAGTGACGACCGTCGTGTTCGAGGGCCGCGCCTCGTCCCCGACCGCGTCGAGGACGTCATGGCGCACCTGCTCGAGCAGGTGCATGCGCAGCGCGTGCGACAGGATCTCGCCGACGAGCGGCTCGAGCGCGGTCGCCGCCGCCGCGAAGCGGTGCGCGATGTCCAGCTCGGTGTCGTCCTCCCGCACCAACGCATCGACGATCAGCGCCCGGTTCGCGGCGGCCACCTGCGACATCGCCAAGCCGATCACGCGCGTGACCTCCAGCAGCCCGTCCTCGGGCAACCCGGCGTCGAGCAGGATCCGCACGCGACGCGCCGCCTCGAGGTCGCCCTCGGTGCCGACGGGCGCCCCGGGATCGTCGATCGGCAGGCCCAGCGCCTCGCGCTGGCGGGCGAGCGTCTCGGGCTCGACGCCGACCTCGTCGGCGATGTCGGCGAGCGTGTATCGCCCACCGCCTCCGGCCAGCACCCGCTCAACCGGCAGGAGGACGAGCCTGCCCTCGGCGACCGCCTCACGCAGCTCCTCCAGCGAGACGCCGTCCTCGTAGAGCTCGCGCAGGAGCTCGAGCCGGGCCTCGCGGTGGCGGCCCTCAAGCCCCTCGACGAGGCCCTCGGCTTCGAAGTCCACCGCCATCGTGGGGATTCTCCACGAAGTCGGGGGTCGCCGCTGCGCCTCCGCTACGCGACCGCGACCGCCCCGCCGCGCCGGGGGTCCCCGCCGCCCACGAGCGCGCCGTCGGGGCGCCGGGCGATCGCCTGCACGCCGCCGAAGAACAGGTTGCGCTCGCGCCACCGCTCGACCTTGACGCCGAGGGCGGCGATGCGGTCGAGCGCCGCCTCGTCCACGCCGGGCTCGGCGTGCAGCTCGCCCCGCTCGTAGTGCACGCGCGGAGCGTCGATCGCCGCCTGCGCGTCGAGCCCGTCGTCGATCAGCCGCAGGATGGTCTGGACGATCGCCGAGCGGATCCGGTTCGAGCCTGCGCTGCCCACGCCGGCCTCGAACTCGCCGTCGCGCAGGATGACGGTCGGCGACATCATCGACGGCAGCCTCTCGCCGACGGCGATCCGGTGAAAGCCGAGCGGGTTCAGGTCCTCCTCCCCCAGCATGTTGTTGAGGTGCACGCCCGTGCCGGGCACGATCACCCCCGAGCCCGAGCCGTTCGAGCAGGTCACCGAAGCGCAGCGCCCGTCGGTGTCCACCGCCACGATGTGCGTGGTGCTGCCCAGCACGTCGCCGGAGCGCTCTCCTCGGCCGAGCGCGCGCCGCTCGGCGGCCGCCGCGGCCGCCCGGTCGAGCGCCGCGGGATCGAGGAACCGATCCGCGAAGCCCTGCTCGGAGAGCTGGCGCGCGAACGCCTCCCCGCGCGCGGCCTGCGCCTGCGCCATCACCGCCACGGTGGTCTCGAGGTCGCTGCGCCCGAGCCGCTCGAACAGCTCAAGCGCGAAGGCGATCAGCACGCCCCCGGGCGACGGCGGCGCGTTGGTCAGCACCTCGCGGCCGCGGAACCGCGCGCGGACGGGCTCGCGCACCGCCACCTCGTAGGCGGCCAGGTCCCCGACCCCGATCGTGCCGCCGCGCTCCTGCACCCACTCGCAGATGCGCCGCCCGAGATCCCCCTCGTAGAACGGCGCGGCGCCCTCCGCGCCGTAGCGCTCGAGCGCGTCCGCGAGCTCCGGGAACCGGAACGTCTCTCCCTCCCGCAGCGGCCGACCCTCCGGCGCGTACACGGCCCGGCCCTCGTCCTCGAACAGCAGGATCGGCGCGAGGATCTTGAACAGGTACGCCTGCAGGCGGTTGACGACGACCCCCTCGCGCGCGATCTCGACGGCCGGCCGGACCAACTCGGCTAGCGGCATCGACCCGAACCGGCGCACGGCCTCCTCGATGCCCGCCGGGGTCCCGGGGACGCCGCACGACGCCGCCCCCACGTTGAAGATCTGCGGCACCTCGTCCGTGAAGTAGACCGGCGCCGGATGCAGCTCCACGCGCCGCTCGATCCCGTCGCGCCCGGGCGCGGCCACGAAGAAGTCCAAAAGCTCGGTGCGCTCCTCGTCGTGCACCAGCATGAAGCCGCCCGCGCCCAGCCCGGTCAGTGGGCTCTCCGTGACGAACGAGGTGAGCACGGCGGCGACGGCGGCGTCGATCGCGTTGCCGCCCTCGCGCAGCACGCCCGCGCCCGCCTCGGCGGTCAGCGGATGACCGGCGGCGACGACCCCGCGCGCACTCATAGGCGCACTTTATGCGCGCGGGCGGCCGATAGCTCGCCTCGGCCGCTCAGTTGTTCGGGACGAACTCCGGGATCTCGATCCCGAGGTCGCGCGGGCGCGGCTCGAAGCTCTTCGCCGTCCCGGCGCGCCGGTCGGCCGGGCGGCGGATGTTGGCGGCCGCGGTCCCCGCGGGGCGCCGCCCCGTCTCGGCCCCGTCGGCGCGCCGACCGCGGCCGTCGAAGCGCGTCGCGATCACGGTGATCCAGACCTGGTCGGTCAGCGAGTCGTCGATGTTCGCGCCGAAGATGATGTTCGCGTCCGGGTGCGCGGCCTCCTGGACGATCTTCGCGGCGTCGCTCACCTCGAGCAGCGTGAGGTCGGGGCCGCCGGTGATCGAGAGCAGGATCGAGCGGGCACCGTTCACCGACGTCTCGAGCAGCGGCGAGGAGACCGCGCGCTGGGCCGCGTCCACCGCGCGCGTGTCGCCGGAGCCCATGCCGATGCCGAGCAGCGCCTGGCCGGCGTCGCGCATCGTCGTGCGCACGTCGGCGAAGTCGAGGTTGATGAGGCCGGGCAGCGTGATCAGCTCGGAGATGCCCTGCACGCCCTGGCGCAGGACGTCGTCGGCCACCTGGAAGGCCTCGATCATCGTCGTGTTCTTGGCGAGCACCGAGAGCAGGCGCTCGTTCGGGATGACGATCAGCGTGTCGACCTCGGCCGCGAGCGCGTCGACGCCCTCCTCGGCCTGCTTGGCCCGGCGCGTGCCCTCGAAATTGAACGGCTTGGTGACGATGCCGACCGTCAGCGCGCCGACGTCGCGGGCGAGCCGGGCGACCACGGGCGCCGCGCCCGTGCCGGTGCCGCCACCGGCGCCGGCGGTGACGAAGACCATGTCCGACCCCTTGAGCAGGCGCTTGATCTTGTCCTGCTCAGCGAACGCGGCCTTGTAGCCGAGCTCGGGATCGGAGCCGGCGCCGAGGCCACGCTGCTGGCCGGCGCCGAGGTGGACGGTGACGTCCGCCATCGACTGCTGCAGCGACTGCAGGTCGGTGTTGATCGCCATGAACTCGACGCCCGGGATCTGCGCCTCGATCATCCGGTTGACGGCGTTCACGCCGGCGCCGCCGACGCCGACGACGCGGATCACCGGCGCGTGCGGGAGCGGCGGCTCGCCGATGGCGCTGAAGTCCGGGTCCTCGCGACCGTACATCGCCCCGGCTGGCTCGGGGTCCTCGGCGAAGATGCGGCTCAGGCGGTCCTTCGCGGGCGGCGGCGCCGTGCTACTCGAATCCCGATAGGCGTGCGCGTCCTCCTCGCGGGACTCCTCGACCTCCTGGTCGTAGAACGCCGGCTCCGCGGGCTCGGGCGCCGTGCTGCGAGGTTCGGGCTCGCGCGCGGGCGGCTCGGCGCGCCGCTCCTGCTCGGGAGCGCGCTCCTTCTGCCCGGGGACCTCGGGCGCCTCAGGTGGATCGTCGACTTCGGGTCGCGCGGTCGAGCGGAACAGGTCGGCCAGGGGGCCTTCCCGCATGCTGGCCCGCTTACGATCCGCCATTCGTCAAGACCTCCTTCGCGAGCTCGCGGTAGTAGTCCGCAGCGTTGGACTTGGGATCGTACTTCAGGACGCTGCTACCGCGAACAGGCGCCTCAGCGAACTTGATCGCCTTCTTGATGCGCGACTTGAACACGAGCTCGCCGAAGTTCTCCTCGAGGATCTCGATGGCCTCCTTCGCGTGAACCGTCCGCGAGTCGAGCATCGTGGGCAGGATGCCCTCGATCTCCACCCTCGGGTTCAGGTTCTCGCGGATCATCTCGAGCGTGTTCTGGAGCTGGACGAGCCCCCGCATCGACAGATATTCGCACTGCACGGGGACGATCACCTTGTCGGACGCGGTCAGCGCGTTGACGGTGAGCAGCCCCAGGCTGGGCGGCGTGTCGATGCAGACGAAGTCGTAGTCGTCCTGGACGTCCTTGAGCGCCTTCTCCAGCGCGCGCTCGCGGCCGATCTGCGTGGACATCGCGATCTCCGCGCCGGCCAGGTCGATCGACGCCACGGCGACGTCGACCTCGCGCTCCATGATCACCTCGCGGATCGGGATGCGATGCACGAGCACGTCGTACATCGACTTCTCCACCTTGTCCGGATCGATCCCCTGGCTCATCGTCAGGTTGCCCTGCGGGTCGAGGTCGACGCAAAGCACGCGGTGACCGGACTCGGCGAACGCGACGGCGAGGTTGAGCGTCGTGGTGGTCTTCGCGACGCCGCCCTTCTGGTTCGCAAACGAGATCACCTTCATGCGCCGCGGCTCGGGGTTGGCGGCAGCGGCAACCGGGTCGACCCAGCCGCCTGGCTTGCGGCGCGGCGCGAGCGCCTCCTGCGCGGTCAGCCTCTGCTCCTCAGCCTCGTCGGCGGCCGTGCGGGCGGGCGCTGCCGGCGTCGCGGCGCGCACCTGCGGCTCGGTCGCTGACTCCTCGGCCTGGCGCAGCTGGTCGGCCACGGGCTCCGGCGCGGGCTTGCGCTCCGGCGCGGGCTGGGCGGGAGCGGGCTCCGGCTCGGCGGCCCGGGGCTCCTCGGCCGCGGGCTCGGGCGCCGGCGCCTGCTCGCGCACGGGCTCGGGAGCCTGCTCGCGCGCCGGCTCGGGGGCCTCGTCGCGCACGGGCTCCGGGCCCTCGCGGCGCACGGGCGCCTCCGCGGCGGGCGCCTGCTCGGCAGCGGACGCCTGCTCAGGCGCGGTCGGCGGCTCGGGCGCGGGCGCCATGGGCTGCGGCGCCTCGGGCTCCGCTGGCCGTGCCGGCGCCTCGTCCACCGGGCGATCGTGGGACTCGGGGCGCTGCGCGGCGCGTGATGAACGGCTGAAAAGACCCATACGCATGCGACTATTCGCACGCGCGCGCAGGTTTCCTTCCCGCGCGTAGGGGTGCATCCCCGGCTGCATGCGCACGGGCGTGGCTGGGAATCCTGAAATGATCGCCCCCGTGCCGGACCTTTTCGACAAGCGGCTCGTGATCGTCACCGGCAAGGGGGGCGTCGGCAAGTCGACGATCGCGCTCGCCATGGGGCTGGCCGCCGCCCAGCGCGGCAAGCGCACGATCGTCTGCGAGGTCGCCTCGCAGGAGCAGCTCTCGCGCCGCTTCCACCGCGCCGAGGTCGGCTACCACGAGGTCGAGCTCGAGGAGAACCTCTGGGCGATCTCGATCGACCCGGACGAGTCGATGCGCGAGTACGTGCTGCTCCAGCTCAAGGTGCGCGCGATGCGGGACCTGCTCTTCCGCTCGCGCGTCTTCAACTACCTCACCGCGGCCACGCCCGGCCTCCGCGAGCTGGTCACGATCGGGAAGATCTGGGAGCTCACCCTCGACGACCGCAAGGCCAAGCGGGGCCAGAAGTACGACCTCGTGATCGTCGACGCGCCCGCGACCGGCCACGGCGTCGGTTTTTTGCAGACCCCGCGGACGTTCGCGAACGTCGCGCGGGTCGGGCCGATCGCGAACCAGGCCGAGACGCTGCACCGCTTCATCACCAACCACAAGCGCACCGGCGTTGCGATCGTCTCCCTGCCCGAGGAGATGCCCGTGAACGAGACCGCCACGCTCGAGCACGAGCTCACCTCCACGGTCGGCGTCGCGGTCGACCGCATCCTCTGCAACGGCGTCTACCCCGAGCGCTTCTCGCCTGAGGAGGAGCCGGTGCTGGCGGGGGCGCTCGAGCGCGCCGACGGCGCCGCGCGCCTCGCCGTGCGGGCGGCCCTCGGCGAGCGGCGGCGCTCGGTCGCGCAGCGCGAGCAGCTCGCGCGGCTCGCCGAGATGACCGAGGCCCCGGTCACCACCCTGCCGTTCATCTTTGAGCCCGAGCTCGAGCGGGAACACCTCCTGCGGCTCGGGGAGGAGATCTTCTGATGGCCTCCGTCGCCGACCTCCTCGAGGGCAAGAAGGTCTGCATCTGCGCGGGCTCGGGCGGTGTGGGCAAGACCACCACCTCGGCCGCGATCGCCGCGGGCATGGCGGCGCGGGGCCTGCGCGTCGCCGTGCTCACCATCGATCCCGCCAAGCGGCTCGCTGACTCGCTGGACCTGCCGGAGCTGGGCAACACCGAGCGGCGCGTCGACCCGAAGCTGTTCGCGGAGGCGGGGGTCGAGACGAACGGTGGCGAGCTGTGGGCGATGATGCTCGACTCCAAGGCGACCTTCGACGAGGTCGTCCGCAAGCACGCGCCCGACGAGGAGACGCGCGAGCGGATCCTCTCCAACCGCATCTACCAGCAGCTTTCGGCCGCGCTCGCCGGCTCGCAGGAGTACATGGCGATGGAGAAGCTCTTCGAGATCTGGGCCGAGGACCGCTACGACCTGCTCGTCCTCGACACGCCGCCCTCGCGCAACGCGCTCGACTTCCTTGAGGCCCCCAAGCGCCTCACGCAGTTCATCGAGGGAAAGGCGCTCCAGGTGTTCATGGCCCCGACCGGGCTCGCCGCCCGGGTGGCGGGGCGCGGCGCGTCGGTGATGTTCTCCGTACTCAAGCGGATCACCGGGGTCGACCTGCTCTCGGACTTGGCCGAGTTCTTCCAGGCGTTCAGCGGGATGGTCGGCGGTTTCCGCGAGCGCGCGCGGCGCGTCAATGAGCTGCTCGCCGACGATCAGACCACGTTCCTCGTCGTCTGCGGGCCGCAGGGCGAGCCGATCGAGGAGGCCGTCTACTTCCACCGGAAGCTGGTCGAGGCCAAGCTGCCCTTCGGTGGCGTGATCGTGAACAAGGTGCGCTACGCGGGCGAGGGCGCGGGCGACCCGGCCCCCGGTGAGCTCGAGCAGCTGCTCGGCGACGCCGACCTCGCGGCGCGCGTCGAGGAAAGCTTCCGTGACTTCCGCGCCCTGGCCGAGCGTGACGCCCGCAACATCAAGCACCTCGCCTCGCAGATGCGCACGCGGGCGGTAATCCAGGTTCCCTATTTAGACTCAGACGTGCACGACTTGGACGGACTGATGGAGATCAACCGCTACCTGTTCGCGACCGGCGCGGAGGAGCGCGAGGAGATCGCGGCGTCGGCATGACGAACCGGGCGCGCAGCTTCCTGATCGCGGGCGGGCTCGTCGTCCTGCTGGTCGTCATCGGCATCGTCGCCAGCCAGAGCGGCTCCGACGACGACGGGGGCGGCGGCAGCGGCGTCGACGACACCGCCGAGCTCGAGGCGCTGTTCGATGGCATCCCCCAGTCGGGTCTCGTGGTCGGCGACCCCGACGCCCCCGTGCGCGTGGTCGAGTTCGGCGACCTGCAGTGCCCGTTCTGCGCCCAGTTCGCCGAGACGGTGCCGGACGTGATCGAGCGCTACGTGCGCACGGGGCAGATCAGCCTGGAGTTCGCGCCGCTCCACTTCATCGGCCCCGACTCGGAGGCGCTGGCGCGCCTGGTCGGCGCGGCCTCGCTGCAGGACCGGGCCTGGCCGCTGCTCGAAGTGCTCTACGCGCGCCAGGGCCCCGAGAACTCCGGCTACGCGACCGAGGACTTCCTCCGGGAGGCCGCGGAGGCCGTGCCCGGCCTGGACGTCGAGCAGGCGCTCGCGGACGCCGACTCGCAGGAGGTGACCGACATCCTCTCCGACGCGCAGGCTCGCGCGGAGGAGTTCGGGGTCGACTCCACGCCCTCCTTCTTCTGGGCGCCGAGCGGCCGAGACCGCTTCCAGCGGCTCGACGTCCCATCACTCGACATCGGCGGTTTCGCCGACGCGATCGAGCCCGTGCTCAGCCGCGCCTCCGGCTAGCCGGCGGACCCGCCCAAGAAAGGCCGAAGCCACCGAACTTCCGCTCGGTGGCCCGGCCCGCTCTTCCTGGTGTTGATCGGAATGGAAGGAAGCCTTGGGTATGAGCCCTATGAGGCGTGCGGCACGGGCTGGTCGACCTGCGCCCGGCGGCGGCGGTCGTAGCCGACCTCGGGCACGTTCCACTCGCAGGTCTCCGGCCGCGGGAACAGGTATGCGACGCGATCGGCGACCTCGCGCTGATGCTCGGTCGAGTCCTCGATGAGGCGCATCACCGGGCTCTCGTCGGGCACCGCGCGCAATACGCGGGTGGGCCGATCGTCGCGCTCAAGGCGCTCGAGGTGCTCCTGGGGAGCCTCCTCCTCGCGAGCGGCCGGCGCCTCCTCGCGCTCGGCGCGCTGCGCCTCCGGCGCGAGCTCCACCTCGTGGATCTTGTTCTGGGCGCGCGGCGCCACCGCCGGGCGCGGCGGGATCGGCTCCCACTCGGGCTCAAGGCCCCAGTCGCGCGGATCCACCGGCTCGGGGTCCGGGAACGGCTCGCCAACCGGGGCGGGCTCCTCCGCAGGGGACTCCTCCGCGGCGGGCTCCTCCGCGGCGGGCTCCTCCGCGGCCGGGACATCCTCGTCCTCAAACAGGGTCGGATCCACCGGTTCGGGCTCGACGTAGTCCTCGGCGGGCAGGGGTTCCTCCACGACGTCCAACTCCTCCGGCGCGGCCTCGCCCACCGCCGCCCACTCGTGTGTCACGGCGTCGCCGGCGTCCTCGTCGGGCGCGTCCTCGTTGCGGATGACGCGCACCTCCTGCGTCTCGCCGAGCGCGGGGTCGTCGGCCTCGGCCTCCAAGGCAGCGAGGTCCAGGTCGGCGGGCACCTCGCCGAGCTGCCACTCGGTGGTCCCGCCGCGCTGCGCGGGAGAGCCCTCGCCGACCGCGAGGCCCTCCGCGAGCAGGATCTCGTCGGCGGTGGCGCGCAGGTCGGAGCCCAGGTGCCCGCAGGCGGCGTCCCTGAGGATCGCGCGCAAAAGCTCCTCGAGCTCGGCGGCGACGTCGGCGGGCGTGAGCTCCTCGTCCCGCGGCGCGGGCTCGCCGCTCCACAGCTCGCGCTCGATCGCGAGCGCGCGATCGACGATCTCCTTGACCGCGCCGCGCTCGTGCGGCTCGGCGCACAGTGCCGCGACCCGCATCGACAGGCCCAGCTGCGCGGGGCCACCGCCCTCGAGCAGGAAGCGGAGGGCGAGCAGGTGGTCGTTGAGGCCCTCGATCACGAGGTTGCGCTCGAGCCCCGCCTCGAAGCGGCTCAGCGCGCGGCCCAGGACGCCGGGGAACCCGGCCTTGTCGCTGCGGGCCCGCGCGAACGGCGTCGAGGGGCCGGCGAGCGCGCGGGCGAACGCCGAGAGCTCAGCGAGCTCGACGCCGCCGATCCGGTAGCCGCCGGGGCGCGGCTTGCCCGCGCCGGTGGCGATCCGGCGCCAGCGGTCGTTGCCGGCGCGCACCCAGGCGTGCGGGGCGAGGGCCACGCCGCCCGTCTTGAAGAGGCGCAGGGTCGTGATCAGGCGGCGGAAGGTCTCGACGGCGCGCGCGGAGAGGTCGGCGCCGTCCTCCGTCGTCAAGTCGATGCGCGCGCAGGCGATGAACGTGGGCTCCCACGCCGCGGCGCCCATGCCCTCCGGGGCGCGGGCCTCCGCCGGGACATCGACGATGTCGCTGCGGACGATCGTGACCCCGTCGAGCCGCAGACGATCCGCGTCCATCTGGAAGCCGCGCAGGGGAACGATGATGTCCACCTCGTCCTCGCGGGCGTCCGCCAGGCTCGAGATCTCCTCGATCGCAGCGGCCATCCGGGTGTCGTCGAGCGTGAAGTCGGTGCTTCCCTGCCAGAGCCGGCAGAGGAAGAGCAGCCCGGCCTCCTGGGCGCGCACGCGGGAGTCCGGCGGCACGGGAACCCCGTGCGACTCCAGGTAGGGGCCCGCGAGCTCGGCTGCTTCGAGCGCGGCGCAGGCGGCGCCGAACGAGTCGATGCCCTTGAGCTGGGTGAGGTGGTCGCGGATGAAGCGCGCGGTCTGCGGCGTGTACTCGGCGAGCGGGGAGCCGTTGCCCGCCTCGCGCACGTCGTAGGGGATCTCCTCGCCGGCGGCGAGCAGTTCACGGAACCGCAGCGCCGCGTCGGCGGCCATCGTCTGCAAAGCCTCTTTGAGCACCAGGTCGCGCATGGCGAACTGGTTCTGCCCCGGCGGGGGGCATCCTGCGCTGCAAGCGGCCTTGCAGGGTCAGACGACGGCTAGGCCGTGACGGAACCGGCCGCGGCCCGCTGCTCTTTTTGGTTGAGCAGCCAGCGGCGCCCGTACGCCCGCATGTCCTCGATCAGCGGCACCAGGTCGCGGCCCTTCTCGGTGAGCGCGTACTCGACGCGCGGCGGCACCTCCGGGTAGGTGCGCCGCTCCACGATGCCGCACTCCTCGAGCGCCTTGAGGCGCAGCGAGAGGGTGCGCGGGCTGATGCCCTCAAGCGAGCGCTCGAGCTCGCAGTAGCGCCGGCTGCAATCCGCGAGGTCGCGGATCACCAGGAGGGTCCACTTACCGGAGATGATCTCCGCAGTTGCACAAACGGGACAGCTGGTGTCCATGAGAAGTCAGTGACGTGCCGGTCGAGGCAGGGCCTCGGGATCGCTCATTCCCCGGCTCTCTTGGCGAGTATAGCCAAAGCTTCATCTATTGAAGTGAGGGTGCGCCACCTCGGCGCGCCCGCTGCAGCCGGAGATTAGCCGGGCCGTCCGGCGGAACCGGGCGGCGCGGTGCCGGCCGGGCGAGCCACCGGGGGAGCCACCGGGGGCGCGGCCCCGCCGCCGTTCGCCATCACCTGCTCGATTCCGCTCGCGCGCTGGCCGCCAGCGGCGAGCATCAACTTGAAGTCGTGCGGATTGGACGCGGCCTCGAGCGCGACCTCCTCCTCGACGGCCCCCTCCATCACCTTCTTGAGCAGCGCCTGGTCGAAGGTCTGCATGCCGTAGTACTCGCCCTCGGCGATCACCTCGCTGATCTTGCCGGTCTCCTCCGGGCTCAGGATCAAATCCTGCACGCGACCCGTGACCACGAGCACCTCGCAGATCGCGACGCGGCCCGAACCGCCGGCGCGCTTGACGAGGCGCTGGCCGACGACGCCGCGCAGGGTCGAGGCGAGCATGACGCGGGCCTGGTGCTGGAGGTGCGGCGGGAAGAAGTCGATGATCCGGTTGACCGTCTCGGTCGCGTCCATCGTGTGGAGCGTCGAGAGCACGAGGTGCCCGGTCTCCGCGGCGGCGAGCGCCGTGCGGACGGTCTCCTCGTCGCGCATCTCGCCGATCAGGATCACGTCGGGGTCCTGGCGCAGGACGCGCCGCATTGCGCGCGCGAAGCTCTCGGTGTCCTGGCCCACCTCGCGCTGGTTGATGATCGAGCGCTTGTCCTGGTGCAGGTACTCGATCGGATCCTCGAGCGTGACGATGTGGCGGGAGCGCGTCGAGTTGATGTGGTCGATCATCGCCGCCAGCGTGGTCGACTTGCCCGAGCCGGTCGTGCCGGTGAGCAGCACGATTCCGCGCTGCTCGTCGGCGAGCTTGCGGATGACCGGCGGCAGGTCGAGCTCATCGATGGACTTGACCTGGAACGGGATCGCGCGCAGCACGATCGAGACGTGGCCGCGCTGGCGGAAGGCGTTCACGCGGAACCGGGAGAGCCCGGGGATGGCATAGGAGAAGTCGGCCTCGCCGTCGGCGTCGAACTCGGCGCGCACGCGCTCGTCGGTGATGATGTGGGCGAGCGCCGCCTCGGTGTCCTCGGGCTTAAGAGGCTCCGTGCCCTCGACCGGCCGCAGCTCGCCGTCGATGCGCGCCATCGGCGGCGACGGGACCTTCACGTGCAGGTCGGAGCCCTCGTGCTCGATGAGGTAGTGGAGCGCGGCGTCGATGTCGAAAGCCATCGCCTCCTTATCGGGCTCCGGCCGGGCGCGCTTTAGGCTGGCGAGCGGGGCTCGACGCACTGGCGCGCCGGGCGCTGCTAGACAAACGGGAATGCCGATTCGCCTCCTGCTCGCTCTCTGCGCCCTCGCGGCGCTCGCCGCCTGCTCCCGCGGCGAGGGGGAACCCGAGCGCGAAAAGCCGGCGCCGGGCGCGCCGAACATCGTCGTCGTCATGACCGACGACCAGGCGCTCGACACGATGCGCGCGATGCCGCGGACGCGGCGCCTTTTGGGCGGCTCGGGCGTCACCTTCGAGGCCGCGGTCGCGAGCTTCCCGCTGTGCTGCCCGTCGCGCGCGACGTTCCTCACCGGCCGCTACGCGCACAACCACGGCGTGCTCGACAACAGCGCGCCGAAGGGCGGCATCGGCCGCCTCGACCAGGAGGAGACGCTGCCGGTGTGGCTGCGCCGCGCGGGATATCGCACGGCGTTCGTCGGCAAGTACCTGAACGGCTACGGCAAGGACGAGCACGGCGGACCGAAATACGTGCCGCCCGGCTGGGACGAGTGGTACGGGATGACCTCGAAGACGAAGACGGCGCCGTTCGACTACGAGCTGAACGTGAACGGCGAGCTGCAGCGCTTCGGGGACGCCGAGGACGACTACAAGACCGACGTCCTCGCCCGCCTGAGCCGCGACTTCGTGCGGCGCGCGGCGCAGCGGAAGGAGCCGTTCTTCCTCTGGGTCGCGACCTCGGCCCCGCACGTCGGCGACGCCCTGCCCGGCTCGGACCGCAACCCGCTGCCCGCACCGCGCCACCACGGCGCGTTCGAGGGCGCCCGCGCGCCCCGGGGACCGGCCTTCAACGAGGCCGACGTGCGCGACAAGCCGGCCAACGTGCGCTCCGAACGGCGCCTGCGGGGCAAGCGGCTCCGCCGGATCGACGACACCTACGTGAGCCAGCTGGAGGCCCTGCTCGCGGTGGACGACCTCGTCGCGGAGCTCGTGCGGGAGCTGCGCCGCGCCGGCGCGCTCCGGAACACCATCGTCGTCTTCACCTCCGACAACGGGTACCTGCGCGGCCAGCACCGCATCGACTCGGGGAAGTCCCGCCCCTACGAGGAGGCGATCCTCGTGCCGCTTTTGGTCCGCGGCCCGGGCTTCCCCAAGGGGGTCACGACCAAGAACCCGGTCGTAAACGCCGATCTGGCGGCGACGTTCCTCGCCGCCGCGAGGGCGCGCCCCGACGAGCCGGTCGACGGCGTGCCGCTCACCCGGGCGCTGCGGCCGGCGGGCGCCAAGCGGGCGGTGCTGATCGAGGTCTTCGAGCGCAAGGCCGACCAGTTCCAGGGCCTGCGCACGGCCCGCTACACCTACGTCGAGCGGGACGGCGACCGCGACGAGCTCTACGACCTGCGCGAGGACCCGGCGCAGCTTCGCAACGTGATCGACGACCCGCGGTACGCGCGGGTGCGCGAGGAGCTCGCGCGGCGGCTGGCGCAGCTGCGGGACTGCCGGGGCAAGGACTGCCGGTAGCGCTGGCCGCGCCGGGGCCTCGGCGGCTGCGCGCAGCGTCGGGGATCAGGCGGCGAAGGCGGCGGGCGCGTCGTTAGCGCGGACTCGCGGCCACCGCTGCGCCCGAATCCGCGATCTGTACGACGGGGTCGTAGTTGTCGCGAATCGCGCGGAACCACCTCGCGAGTCCGCGATGGCGACGACGGGGTCGTACGTATCGCGGATTCGCGATGCGGACCGCAGCGCCCGCGGTGGGGCCACCGCACTGGCGACCGGCGACTCTTACGCCACGTCGCGCAGCTTCTGCGCCTCGGCGAGGCTCTGGAGCTTCTTGAGCGACTGGTTCTCGATCTGGCGGATGCGCTCGCGCGTGACGTTGAAGGTGCGGCCCACCTCGTCGAGCGTGCGCGGGTGCTCGCCGCCGAGGCCGTAACGCAGCTCCAGCACGCGGCGCTCGCGGTAGGAGAGGTTCTCCAGCGCCTCGCGCAGCGCCTCCTTGGTCAGCAGGTCGGCGGCGCGCTCGAAGGGGGACTCGGCCTTCTCGTCGGCGATGAACTGGCCGAACTCGGACTCCTCCTCATCGCCGACCGGCTTTTCGAGGGAGACCGGCGCCTGCGCGGAGCGCTTGATCTGGTCGACCTCCTCGGGGTCGATGCCGGTGACCTCGGCGATCTCCTCCGGGGTGGGCTCGCGGCCCAGCTCGGTGACCAGCTTGCGCTCGGCGCGGCCGATCTTGTTGAGCTTCTCCACGACGTGCACCGGGATGCGGATCGTGCGCGCCTTGTCGGCGAGCGCGCGGGCGATCGCCTGCCGGATCCACCACGTCGCGTACGTCGAGAACTTGAAGCCCTTGCGGTAGTCGAACTTCTCCGCAGCGCGGACGAGCCCGAGCGTGCCCTCCTGGATCAGGTCGAGGAAGGGCAGGCCCTGGTTGCGGTAGTTCTTCGCGATGGAGACCACGAGGCGGAGGTTCGACTCGACCATCTTCTGCTTCGCATCGAGGTCGCCGCGCTCGATGCGCTGCGCGAGCTCAACCTCCTCCTGCGCGGTCAGCAGCCGGACCTTGCCAATGTCCTTGAGGAAGAGCTGCAGGGAGTCGGTCGTGACGTCCGGCTTGAGGTCGAGAGCCGCCGAACGTCGGCGTCGGCGCCGATCGCCGGGCACCTCCGCTGCCGGCTGCGCCGGGTCCAGGTCGTCGACGAGCTCAACGCCCTGGCTCTCGAGATACGCGTAAAGCTCCTCGATGTCGCCGTCGTCGACCTCGACCTCGGAGAGCGCGCTCGCGATCTCTCCGTAGCCGATTACTCCCTCGTCCCTCCCCTTCGCGAGGAGAGCCTTTACCTCCTCCAGTTCCTGCAGTTCCGCGACTAGCACTCGCTTGGCCTCTCTATGTGATGGTCGGATCTAGGTTGTCTTGGCCGCGTCCCGTCGGGACGCTTGGCGCCGTTCGAGAGACTGAGCCCCGGCTTCGCTGTCAAAAAAAAGCGCGGATCGAAGCGGATCCGCCTCACCCCCGCCGGGTGTGGATCCCAGCGCGCGCAGGCCTCAAGAGTCTGCCCGAATCGTAGCCATTGGCTCATCCAAGTCAACGCCTTGCCTCTTCCTTACGGCCTCCCTGGCGACGTTCTTGCAACTGCCCGCGTGCCATCCGTGGGCCGTACGACGCTTCGCAGCAACACCAGCCGCTCCATGGGGTTACATTGCCGTCGCGAGAGAGGGTACGAGGTGAATACCTCGCCGACGCGTTTTCAATCCCATGTCCGACGAAACCGATAGGGGCCCGGCCGAGCCCACGGCTAGCGTCTTCGGGAACCTGCCCTCGACCCGGCCCGGCAGTCGCAGCCCGCGCCGGGACCGAAAGCGCGCCGCGAGCGCGAACGCCGACGGCTCCGCGGCCAAGGCCGACGCCGCGTCCGGTCACGGCCCCGCGCCGCCCCCGCGGACCGAGACGAAGGCCACCCCAGGCCGCGGGAACGCCGCCACCGACGCGCCCCCGGCGGGAGGCGAGGAGCGCCGGACGACGACGCCCACCCCGGGGCAGGCGCGGGCGCGGATCGAGAGCGTGGAGGACCTGGCGTGGGCGGGGGTCGCGGTGGCCGCCACGGCCGCGACCGCCGGCGTCCGGCTCTTGAGCCGCGCGCTGGACGCCCTGCGGCCGCCCCGCCAGCGGCCTTGACGGGCGCGGCCGGCGAAGCGCGTCCCGCGCGGGGGCGGCGCGTGGGCGTCTCGCGGGCGCGCCGGGCGCGCGACTGGCTGCGCGCGTTCTGGCACCGCGCCTACCGGGAGAACATCACCGGCATGGCGGCGATGGTCGCCTACAACCTCGCCCTCGCGCTCTTCCCGTTCGCCCTGCTCGTGCTCTTCGTCTTCGGCCGGGTGCTCGGCAGCGGCGACATCCAGGAGACGGTGGTCAACGACCTTCAGGGGATCTTCCCCGCGGTCGAGCAGGACGAGCTCGAGCGCGCGATCGAGCGCATCCGCGACAGCTCGACCACGATCGGCGTGGCGGCCGCGATCGGCGCGATCTGGATCGGCGCCTCGTTCTGGGGCGCGATGGACACGGCGTTCTGCCGGATCTACCACGTCGAGTGCCGCGGCTGGCTCGAGCAGAAGCGCTTCGCGCTGCTCATGCTGCTCGTCGTCACTGTCTTCCTGGCGGCGAGCGTGGTCATCCCGCTGGCCGAGAACCTCGCCGTGTCGAGCGCGGACGATTTGCCCTTCGGCCTCGACCGCGTGCAAGGGGTGCGCAGCGTGGCGGTGCTCGCCGCGGCGCTCACGATCACGTTCGGGATCGTGAGCCTCATCTACTACGCCGTGCCGAAGGGCCACGTGCCCTGGCACGCGGTCTGGCCCGGGGCGCTGTTCGTCACGGTGACCACCGCGGTCGCCAACGCCGCCTTCCCCTTCTACCTGACCGAGATTTCCGACCTGGAGCGCTTGGGCGGCGCGCTCGGCTTCATCCTCGTCGCGCTGATCTGGTTCTACATCGTCGCACTGGCCCTGCTGGCGGGCGCCGTCATCAACGCCCTGCGTTACGAGGTGCGCGACACGGGGAGCATCGACCTCCCGTGAGGGCGCCCGCCCGGGTCACGCTGCTCGCCGACCCCGCGTCGGGCCCGGTGACGGCGACGGGACCGGTCACCTCGGTGCAGGAGGCCGAGATCGAGCTCCCGGCCGACGCCTTCCACGAGCTTTGGCGCGCCCACCATCTCGAGCGCCTGGCGCGCGCCTACTGGCGGTTTTTGTCGAAGGCGACGCTGGGGCTGGTCCGCGTGGTCTACGCGCCGGACTCGCGAACCGTCGTGCTGCTCACCCGCAGCCTGCCGCTTCTGCGCTTCCGCCGGCCGGATTACGCGGCCGGCCGCGGCGTCGGACAGGTCACGTGGCGGATCGAGCGCGGCCTGCTGGTCGCGCGCAGCGGGCGCGGGCGCGGGTTTCTGCGGATCACCGTGCGCGCCCTCGAGGCGGGCCCGGAGCTCGCCCGCCTGCGGGTGAGCTGCGAGGTCGCGAGCTTCTACCCCGCGCTGCGGGGCGGCGGGCGCTTCGCGCGCCTGGGCGCCCTGCTCTACAGCGCGACCCAGCTGCGCATCCACGTCTGGGTCACGCGCGGCTTTCTCCGCTCGCTCGAGCGCTTCGACATCATCGCCTCGTCGATGGACGAGCTCGCGGGACCGAGGCCGCTCGGCCGCCCCTGAGCGCTACGCGCGGCCCTCGAACTCCCTGACCGCCGCGCGCATGGCCGTGCGCGCGTCCGCCGGTTCGAAGTCGAAGAGCCCCATCCCCGACGGGTCGCGGACGACCGTCTCGGTCCCCAGGCCCTCGATCAGCGGCCGCGCCACGCCGGGGTCGACCGGCGTGATCAGCCCCACCCACAGCGACGAGAGCCGGGGCGTGAGCAGGGGCACGGCGAGCCGCCGCCGCGAGCGCATGCCCATCGCCTCCGCGGCGATGTCCATCAGCCCGCCGTAGGTGGTGACGTCGGCGCCGCCCAGCTCGAGCTCCCGGCCCCAGGCGGCGCGTACGTCCGGCACGTCGGCGAGGTAGCGCACCACGTCGTCGATGCCGATCGGCTGGGTGCGGACCGACACCCAGCGCGGCGTGATCATCAAGGGCAGCCGGCGCACGAGGTGGGCGACGATCCGGAACGACTCGCTGCCCGCCCCGAGTACGGTCGCCGCGCGCGCGTAGGTGACCGGCACACCCGCGCTCGCGAGCGCGCTCGCCGTGTCGTGCCTGCTTTCCAGGTGCTTCGAGCCGCCGTCGCTCAGCCCGCCCAGGTACACGATCAGCTCGACGCCCGCGCGCCGCGCGGCCTCGGCCGCGTTGCGCGCTCCGCGCGCGTCGCCCTCGGCGAAGTCGCCGGCGGATCCGCGCCCCATCGAGTGCACGAGGTAGTAGAGGACGCTCACGCCCTCCAGGGCCTCGTCGAGCCCCTCCCGCTCGAGCACGTCGGCGCGGCGCACCTCAGCGCCCGCGGCCGCAAGGCGGTGGGCGCGCTCGGGGATGCGCGCCAGCGCGCGCACGGGCTCACGGCGCTCGCGCAGCTCGAGCGCGAGGCGCTCGCCGATGTAGCCGGTGGCGCCGAGGATGCCGTGCAGGCGGTCGCTCACGCGAGGCTTCTACCCCGCCGGGCGGCAATCACGCCCGGGCGACGGCCTCAGCCGTAGCGCCCGCCGGTGATCTCGCGCAGCTTGGCCCGGTCGTGCGTGGCGCGCACCGTGCGCACCGTGCCGGAGCGCGAGCGCATGATCAGCGACTCGGTCGAGGCCTTGCCCCCGGAGAGGTAGCGCACTCCCTGCAGGAGCTCGCCGTCGGTGACGCCGGTGGCGGCGAAGAAGACGTTGTCGCCCTTGACGAGCCGGTCCTGGTCGAGGACCTCGTCGAGGTCGTAGCCGGCGGCGATCGCGGCGTCGCGCTCGCGGTCGTCGCGGGGCCACAGGCGCCCGAGGAAGCGCCCGCCCAGGCACTTGATCGCCGCGGCCGAGATCACGCCCTCGGGCGTGCCGCCGATGCCCCAGAGCAGGTCGACGGCGCCGCTGCCGGTGACCGCGAAGAGCGCGGCGGAGACGTCGCCATCGGTGATGAAGCGGATCCGGGCGCCGACCTCGCGGATCTCCTTGACCTTGTCGGCGTGGCGCTCGCGGTCGAGCATGATGACCGTGACGCCCTCGGGCGTCGTGCCCTTGCGCTCGGCCACCTTGCGGATCACCTCGGTGAGCGGCTCGTCGAGGCTGAGCAAATCGGCGATCTCCGGGCCGCCGGCGATCTTCTCCATGTACACGCACGGCCCGGGATCGAACATCGTGCCGCGCTCGGCCAGGGCGATCACCGAGAGCGCGGACGGCATGCCGCGCGCGCACAGGCGCGTGCCCTCGAGCGGATCGACAGCGATGTCCACCTCCGGCGGGCTGCCGTCGCCGATCGCCTCTCCGTTGTAGAGCATCGGCGCCTCGTCCTTCTCGCCCTCGCCGATCACGACGATGCCGTCCATCGGCACAGTCTCGAGCAGGAGCCGCATCGCGTCGACCGCGGCCTGGTCGGCGGCCTCCTTGTCTCCGCGCCCCACCCAGCGAGCCGCGGCGAGCGCCGCCGCCTCGGTCACGCGTACGAGCTCCAGCGCGAGGTTGCGGTCGGGCGTGCTCGGGTCGCGGACGTCATGGGAGATGACACCCATCGATCCCGCAGGCTACCTCCCGCCGGGAGTGATTGCGCGCACTTCGGCCACCTCCCTCACCCGGCGCGGGGCGGCGGCCCCTAGACGGTTCCCGGGGCCTTGCGGCCCCTGCGGCCGCCGCCCTCGAGCGAACGCAAAAAACCGATGGTCGCGATCGCGACCGTGCACGCCAGCGCGATCCAGTACCCGTAGGCGAGCCCCACGCCGGTCTCGGCGACGGTCGAGCCAGGCCGGTCGATGATGCCGTTGTAGGCGATCAGCACGAAGGCCCCGAAGCCGGCCACCATCGTCATCTCGCCCGGTGGGTACGACAGCGCGTGACCGCGCACGAGGATCCAGCCGAGGATCGCCGGCGCGAACGCGGCGAGCAAAAGCAGCCAGCGCAGGATCGGGAACGTCTCCCATCCCGTGCACTCGAATTCGCCCGTCCCGCAGATGAACGCGTCCGGGTTGAAGTCGGGGCCTTGCTCGCGCTGCGGATTCGGCTCCAAATCGAACCAGGGCAGAAACAGCAGGCTCACCACGAGGAGCACGGACGCGACCGCGCCGACGACGGTGCGGTTGCGATGCAGGCGCGAAAACTCCATCCCCGCCCGCGAGCGTACCCCAGCAACACCGTCCGGGGAAACACCTCCCTGCTCGCCCGACCACGGCACGGCGGCCGAGCGGGTGGCCGCGTGCGCGACACGCAGCTGATCGAGCGCGGCCGCGGCGCTCCCAACGGGCGACCGGCGATCGGCGACTGACAACCAAACCCCGCGATCACCAATAGATTCCCGCGCTATGGAGATCGAAGGCGCAGGAGCATTGGTGTTCGGCGGGGCCTCCGGGCTCGGCGAGGCGACGGCGCGCCGTCTGCACGGCGCCGGTGCGCGGGTGGTGATCGCCGACCTCAACGCGGAGCGTGGCGAGCAGGTCGCGGACGAGCTCGGCGAGGGCGCGCGCTTCGTGAAGGCGAACGTCCTGGAGTCCGAGCAGGTCCAGGCCGCGGTCGACGCCGCCGCCGAGGCCGACGGCGGCCTGCGCATCTCCGTCTGCTGCGCGGGCATCGCGTGGGCCCAGCGCACCGTCTCCAAGCGCGGCCCGCACGACCTTGAAGTCTTCGAGAACGTCGTCAAGGTCAACCTGATCGGCACGTTCAACGTCCTGCGCCTGGCCGCGGCCAAGATGAACGACAACGAGCCGAACGAAGGCGGCGAGCGCGGCGTATGCATCAACACGGCCTCCGTCGCCGCGTTCGACGGGCAGATCGGCCAGGTCGCCTACGCGGCGTCCAAGGGCGGCGTCGCCTCGCTCACGCTGCCGGTGGCGCGCGACCTCGCCGACCGCGGCATCCGCGTGATGACGATCGCGCCCGGGCTCTTCGACACGCCGATGTTCGCGCTGCTGCCCGCGCCGGCGCGCCAGGCTCTCGGCGAGGGGGTCCCGTTCCCCCGGCGCCTGGGCAATCCCGACGAGTACGCGCAGCTCGCCCAGCACATCGTCGAGAACCCGATGCTGAACGGCGAGATCATCCGCCTCGACGGCGCGCTGCGCATGCCGCCGAAGTAGCGGCGCGTACACCGTCCACACCCAGACCCCCGCGCTCCGGCGAGCGCGCGAAGACGTCGCCATACGCAGGGGAATCGCACGGCGGGCGCCGTAGAGAGCGCCCGCCCCGGGGAACGGACGGGCGAGGGTTAGCGCGGCTGGTCGGTCAGTCGCGCGCGGCGGCGGCGATGCCCAGGACCGGGTCCTGGTCGTCGAGCGCGCCCGTCTTTGGGTCGGCGAGGCGAAGGGCCTCGACCAGCCCGCGGTCGCGACGCAGCCGCATCTCCGTGAGCGGCTGCAGAACCCCGCGCAGCGCGAGCATGCCCCCGACGAAGCGCGGCGCCCAGACGCGGTCGAGGCGCCGCTCCACGGCGCGCTCGATGGCGTCGACGGCGACCGAAAGCGGGACTGGGCGCCGCACGAAGCGGGGCATCGCGCCCATCGCGGCTCGCGTCGAGGGGTGGGCGAAGCTCGCCCGGACGAGGTCGGTGTCGATGAAGCCGAAGTACGCGCAGCCCACGCGGACGCCCTGCGGGCGCATTTCCGCGCGCAGGGCGTTGGTGAGCGCCTCGACGCCGGCCTTCGAGGCCGCGTAGGGACCCATCAGCGGCGCGTGGGCGGCCGCCGCCAGCGACGCGATGTTGAGCAGATACCCGCGGCGCTCGATGAGGTGGGGCAGGACGGCGCGGTCGGTCCGCCAGACGCCCATCAGGTTGACCTCGAGCGCGCGCTCGACGCTCTCCGGGGGCGCGGTGGCGAGCGCGCCGACCATGTGGATGCCCGCGTTCGCGATCGCCACGTCGATGCCGCCGAAGCGCTCGACCGTGGCCTCGGCGGCAGCCGCGAGCGCGTCGGGGTCGGTGACGTCGGCCTCCGCCCACAGCGCCCGCTCGCCGAGCTCGGCGGCGCGCCGCTCGAGCAACTCGGGCTCAAGTCCGACGAGGGCCACGTTCGCCCCGCGCGCGTGCAGGCGCTCCGCCGCCCCGGCGCCGATGCCGCGCGCCGCGCCGGTGATCAGGACCGTGCGGCCCTCGATCGGGTGGCGCCCCGCCATCAGGCGACCTCGGCGGGCACCCGCTCGGGCACGCTCGCCGGCGCGGGGTGAAGCTCGTACTCAGACGGGCGCAGGCGGCGCATCTCCAGCGCCCAGCGCCAGGTCGAGTGCGGCCAGAGCGTGATGTTGCGCCCGCGCGAGTCGACGTACCAGTTGCTGCACGAGCGCGACCAGACCGCGCGCGCGAGGTGCTTCTGCAGGCGCCGGTTGTAGGCGTCCTGCGCCGAGGCCTTCGGCGCGATGCCGCCGGCGCCGCGCTCGCGGACCGCGCGCATCGCCTGATCGGCGAGCTCGATCTGGTGCTCGGCCATAAACACGACCGAGTTGTGCCCGAGCCCCGTGTTCGGACCGAGCAGAAAGAACAGGTTCGGGTAGCCGGCGACCATCGTGCCGCGGTGCGCCTCGATGCCGTCCGCCCAGTCGTCGGCGAGCAGGCGGCCGCCGACGCCGCGGATCTCGACCGCGCTCCCCATCGCCTCCACGTCGAACCCGGTGGCGAGGATGATCGCGTCGACCTCGCGCTCGACGCCGCCGGCGACGATGCCCTTCGGGGTGACGCGCTCGATCGAGTCGGTGATCACGTCGGCCTTGGGCTGGTCGAGCGCTCGGTAGTAGTCGTTCGACATCAGCAGGCGCTTGCACCCGAACTCGAAATGCGGCGTGAGCTTGCGGCGCTTGACCGGGTCGGTGACCTGGCGCGCCAAGTGGCGGCGCCCGATGCCCTCGAAGATGCGTCCGAAGCGCTCGCCCTTCACCGCGTTAAGCACGACGAGCTCGAGCAGCCAATAGATCCCCCAGCGGTAGGCGCGCTGCAGCGCCGGGAAGCGGCGGTAGAGCTGGCGCTCGAAGCGCGGGATTCGGCGGTCGACCTTGGGCAGCACCCAAGGCGCGGTGCGCTGGTAGAGGTCGAGGCGCGCGACCTTGGGCATGATCTCCGGCACGAGCTGAATCGCGCTCGCTCCGGTTCCGATCACGGCCACGCGCTTGCCCTCGAGCTCGTAATCGTGGTTCCACTCCGCGGAGTGGAACACCTCCCCTTCGAAGTCCTCGATCCCCTCGAAGTGCGGCTTTGAGGGGATGTGCAGGCCGCCGATCGCGCTCACGATGAACTGGGCGGCGACCTCGTAGGGGCCGTCGGGCCCCTCCAGCCGGCAGCGCCAGAGCGCGGCGGCCTCGTCCCAGTGCGCGGCGACGGCCTTCGTTTTGAAGCGGATGTGGCGGCGGATGTCGTACTTGTCGGTGACGCGCTCCAGGTACTCGCGGATCTCGTGCTGGGGCGCGTACATCTGGCTCCAGTCCGGATTCGGCTCGAACGAGAACGAGTACATGTGCGATGGCACGTCGCAGGCGCACCCGGGATAGGTGTTCTCGCGCCAGGTGCCGGCCACCGAGTCGGCCTTCTCGACGACCAAGAAGTCCTCATCGCCCCGGGAGCGCAGCTTGATCGCCATGCCGAGCCCGGAGAACCCGGAACCGACGATCAGGGTGCCAACCCGCTCCTCCGCATGCGGGGTGGCGCCGTTGCCGTTGGAGCTGATCTGCGCCGTCGCCATACCTACAGTCCTGTAAGTTACAGTCGTGTAGCCTAGCACAGAGCGCCGCCGGAGCAACGCACATGTCCACCGCCGATACAGCCCCCCGCACGCGCGTCCGCCTCTCCGCCCCCGAGCGGCGCGAGCAGATCCTCGACGCGACCAAGTCGATCGTCGGCGAGCGCGGCTTCCACGGGGTTTCCATCGACGCCGTGGCACGCCGGGCCGGCATCACCCGCCCCGTCGTCTACTCGCATTTCGACGATCTGCCCGGCCTGCTGCGAGCGCTCATCGACCGCGAGGCGGCCCGCGCGCTCGCGCAGCTGCTCGCGCTCCTCCCCCAGCGCGGCGACGAGGCCCGCCCCGACCTACTCCTCAGCGGCGCGCTGCGCGCCTTCCTCGAGGCCGTGCGAGCCGACCCGGTGACCTGGCGATTGGTCCTCATGCCCCCGGAGGGCACCCCGGCCGCGCTCCAGGAGCAGGTCGCGCACACGCGCCGCGCAGTCACCGAGCAGCTCGCCCGCATCGCCCCCGAGGCCCTTGAGGCCGCGGGCCGCGAGGCCCCGCCCGACCCCGAGCTCACCGCGCTCTCGCTGCAGGCGATCGCGGAGGAGTGCGCCCGCCTCTTGCTCGAGGACCCGAAGCGCTACCCGATCGACAGGTTGGTCGCGAACGCGAGCTGGATGCTCGGCCTGGTGGGCCTCGACCGCAAGCGCTAGCCCCCGCCGCATCGCGAGATCGCGCTTAAAGCTCCGGGGGGCCCGAACCGCGCACTCGCGAAACCCCGCCCCGCGAGCTCGCACTTAAGGCTTCGGGGAGCCGTAACCGCGCGTTCGTCACGGTCCATTCAGCCCTGGTTGCCGTTTTCCGGCAACGAGGGCTGAACGCGCGGTTTGGGGCTGGACGTCGGGGGGCTGGACGTCGGGAGGGGGCTGGACGTTGCCGATGGGTCAGTCCGTGCCCGTGTATTCCGGGTCGCGGGTCACCCGCTTGCGCCACGGCGGGGCCACCGCGAACCGGGTCGCTCGGTCGCGCTCGCTGAGCGCCCGAACCGGCACCAGCCGCACCGCGCCCGCCGGGGTCCAGCGGTGCGGCTCGGGGTCACCGGGCTCGTAGGCGTGGCCCGCGTGGCTGCCGCCCGCGATGTAGTAGGTGCGCGTACCCGGGCCCCAGCCGCTGCGCTTCACGAAGCCCGCGTCCGAGGGCCAGTTGCCGACGCCCGGGCGGTGGTTGTAGCCGTGGTGGGAGCTGGCGCGGACCGCGACCTGCTCGCCGTCGATGCGCACTTGGAACGACTCCCAGTCGTCGGCGTGGTAGCCGCGCTCGCCGAGCACGGCCCGCATGGTCTGGCTGCCCGGGTAGTAGGCCCAGTAGTGCAGGTAGAGCCTCCCGTAGCGCTCGCCGCTGCAGTCGCGCTGCGGGGGAGCGGCATGCGGCTTGCGGCAGTCGAGCGCCTCCACGAAGAGCGTGACGGGCTCGCCCGCGAGCGACTTCGTCACCAGCCCGCTCTCCGGGCCCAGCGAACAGGGGTCCTCGCGGCAGGAGCGGAAGTCGACGGGCAGCGCCCGCATCCCCTCCTCGTAGCGCAGCTCCGGCGCATGCTCGCGCGCGAGCGCCGCGAGCTCCGGGCCGAGCGCGGCGGCGAGCTCATCGCGCCCGCAGGCCCCGTCGAGCCGGGCGGCACAGGTGATCTTCGCCGCGACGGCGCGGGCGAGCTCCAACCCCGGGACCCGCATCCCCGCGGCGGCCGCGGCGGCGAGCGCGAGCGCCACCAAGAACACCAGCGCCACCCACTCGGGGCTCGCCTGGCCCTGCGCGCTCGCGAGCCGTCCGCGTACCAGCATGCGAACGCCGACCCCGCCGGGGCGCACGAGATGCGCGCGCTACGCGCCGAAAGAGTGGCGTTGTGTTAGCGCTCCGCGGCGGGGTAGGTTTCCCGCTGTGAACCACGAGCCACTCGAGGGCACGCGCAGGGAGGGCACCAACTGGAAGCGCTGGGCGGCCGCCATCGCGGCGCTCGTGCTGATCATCTTCGTCGCCCAGAACTCCCAGAAGGTCCGCGTCGACTTCCTGTTCACGCAGACCGAGACACCGCTGGTCTTCGCCCTGCTCATCGCCGGCGCCCTCGGCGCCCTGATCGGCTGGGCAGCCCCGCGCGTGCGGCGCCGCGATCGCGGCTGAAAGTCCGAGCCCGCGGGGACCCCCGCGGGCTCGGACCAAGGCTCGCTCAAGACGGGCGAGCGCCTAGAGCTTTTCGATCTCCGCCGCGATCTCCGAGGCCGCCTGCTTGGCGTCCGCGAAGAGCATGTCGGTGTTCTCGAGGTAGAAGAGGTCGTTGTCGATGCCGGCGAAGCCGGGCGACATCGAGCGCTTGATGACGATCACCTGCTTCGCCTCGTGCACCTCGATGATCGGCATGCCCGCGATCGGCGAGTTCGGGTCGTTCTTCGCCGCCGGGTTGGTGACGTCGTTCGCGCCGATGACCACCGCGACATCGGTGCGCGGCATCTCGGGGTTGATCTCCTCCATCTCGCGGAGCTTCTCGTAGGGCACGTCGGCCTCCGCGAGCAGCACGTTCATGTGGCCGGGCATCCGGCCCGCGACCGGGTGGATCGCGTAGCTCACGTCCACCCCGCGCTTCTCGAGCGCGTCGGCCATCTCCTTGACCGCGTGCTGCGCCTGAGCGACCGCGAGCCCGTAGCCCGGGACGATCACGACCGAGTCGGCGTAGGCCATCTTGATCGCGGCGTCCTGCGGGCCGATGGAGGTGTACGGCCGCTGCTCGCCCGCGGCCGCGCCACCGGCCGGCGCGCCGCCGAACCCGGCGAAGACGATGTTGGCGACCGAGCGGTTCATCGCCTTCGCCATCTCGAGCGTGAGGATCGTGCCCGAGGAGCCGACCAGCGTGCCCGCGACGATCAACGCGACGTTGTCGAGCGAGAAGCCCGCGGCCGCCGCGGCCAGGCCCGTGAACGCGTTGAGGAGCGCGATCACGACCGGCATGTCCGCGCCGCCGATCGGCAGCACGACCAGGTTCCCGAGCAGGGCCGCGCCGATCAGGATGCCGATGAAGATGCCCTCGGACGGGTCGTCGTTGTTGACGCACAGCACGACGGCCGCCGCCAGCAGCGCGAGCAGCAGAAGCCCGTTGATGAAGTGCTGCCCGGGCAGCGCAATCGGCTTGGTCGGGATCAGGTCCTGGAGCTTCGCGAAGGCGATGTTCGAGCCCCAGAACGAGATCGAGCCGATGATCGCCGACAGCAGGATCGGGATCAGCAGCTCGAGGTCGATGCCCGCCGGCGCGTGGCGGAACTCCGACCACGCGATCAGCGCCACGGCGCCGCCGCCCACGCCGTTGTAGAGGGCGACCATCTGCGGCATCTGCGTCATCTGCACCTTGAGCGACGCGACCACGCCGACCGCCGTGCCGATCGCGAGGCCGAGGATGATCAGGCCCCAGTTGCCGATGCCGTCGAGCAGCAGCGTGGTGACGACCGCGATCGCCATGCCGACGGCGGCGATCAGGTTGCCCTGGCGCGCCGTGGTCGGGTGCGTGCCGCGGCGGATGCCGAAGATGAAGAGCGAGAACGAGACGATGTAGAGCAGCGTCGCGAGGTCGCCGCCCGGCTCGATCACCCCCGCCGGGATCACTTGGCGCCCTCCTCAGCCCCCGGCTTGGGCTTGCGCGTGAACATGCCGAGCATCCGGTCGGTGACGAGGAAGCCGCCGACGATGTTGATCATGCCGAAGGCGATCGCGATCGTCCCGATCAGGTCCTCGAGGAAGCCGTCGGAGTAGCCGATCACGATCAGCCCACCCAGCATCACGATCCCGTGGATCGCGTTGGTCTGGCTCATCAGCGGCGTGTGCAGCGTCGTCGGCACCTTCGAGATGACCTCGAAGCCGACGAACGCGGCCAGCACGAAGATCGTGATCTCGACGATCAGTTCCATGGTCAGCTCTCCTGGGGCTTGGCGCCGGCGGCGCGCTCGTTGCGGATCGCGCCATCGTGCGTGACGCACGCGCCGGCGATGATCTCGTCATCGAAGTTCAGGGCGAGCGCGCCGTCCTCGCCGATCAGCAGGCCAAGCAGGTTCTCGATGTTCTTCGCGTAGAGCTGCGAGGCGTGCGTCGCCATGTCGGACGGCAGGTTGCGCGGGCCGATCACCTTCACGCCGTTCTCGGAGACGACGGTCTCGCCCGCCTTCGAAAGCTCGCAGTTGCCGCCCGTGTCGGCCGCGAGGTCGACGATCACCGAGCCCGGCTGCATGTTGGCCACCGCCTGCGCGGTGATCAGCAGCGGGGCGGGGCGGCCGGGGATCTGCGCCGTCGTGATGATCACGTCCTGCTTCGCCGCGTTCTCGGCGAGCGCCTCGCGCACCTTCTCGTTCTCCTCCTCGGTGAGCGGGCGCGCGTAGCCACCCTCCGCCTCGGCGTCGGGGATGAAGTCGAGCTCGAGCGGCCGCCCGCCGAGCGAGGCGATCTGCTCCCACGCGGCGCGGCGGATGTCGAAGCCGGTGACGACCGCGCCCAGGCGCTTCGCCGTGGCGATCGCCTGCAGGCCCGCGACGCCCGCGCCGAGGACCAGTACCTTGGCCGGCGCGATCGTGCCCGCGGCCGTGGTCATCATCGGGAAGAAGCGGCCCGCTTCGCGCGCGGCCAGCAGCGTCGCCGCGTACCCCGCGACGTTCGCCTGCGAGGAGAGCGCGTCCATCGCCTGGGCGCGCGTGATCCGCGGGATCAGCTCCATCGCGAGGGACGTGACGCCGCGCTCGGCCAGCGCCTGGTTGGTGTCCGCCGACGTCAGCGGCTGGAGGTGCCCGATGAACACCTGGCCCTGCCGCAGGCGGCCGATCTCCTCGACCGTCGGTACGCCGACCTTGACCACGATGTCGGCGCCCCAGGCCGCGTTCGCGTCCGCGACCTCGGCGCCGGCCTCCGCGTACTCGCCGTCGGGGTGGCCGGACCCCGCGCCCGCGCCGGACTCAACGACGACGTCGAGCTCCTTCGCGCGCAGCGACTTGACCACGTCGGGGATGAGCGCCACGCGGCGCTCGCCGTCAGCAGTTTCCTTTGGTACTCCGATCTTCATTTCGCGCAAATCCTTAGCTCGCGTGGAGCGAGCGCCGCGGCAGACTATCCAAACCGGCGCACGAACCGCTCACGCCGCCCTCCGAGTCCCCCCAAACGTCCTATCCGGGGCGACGCTGGACCGCCCGCGCAGCCGCCGCGGTCGCGGGCGTGTCGGTGCGCACCGCGCCCTCGCGCCCGCCGTCGCGTAGTTGGCGCTCGCTGGCCGCGTCCACGGCCGGGGCCATGCGCACCATGTCGCGCTCAAAGAGCGACGGGGCAACGCCCCGGATCCGGTAGAGGGCGCCGATGTAGCGCGGGGCGACCACCCGTCGGCTGCGCCGCTCGATGCCGCGCACGATCGCGTCGGTCGCCTTGCGCACCGGCATCACGCGTGAAAGCGGGCCGCGGAAGCTCCCGCGGATCGCGCGCCACACCTCGCCCTGCCGCTCGGCGCCGCGAACCATGTCGGTGCCGACCCAGAGCAGGTAGACGACCCCCACGTCGACGCCGAGGTGGCGCACTTCGCGGCGCAGGGTGTCGCCGAGGCTCTCGGCGCCCGCCTTCGACGCCCCGTAGGCGCCGAGCCCCGGCGGCGCGCCGAGCGCCGACGCGGAGGCGTTCACCAGCACGTACCCGCGCGAGCGGATCAGGTGCGGCAGGCAGGCGCGCACCGTGCGGAACGCCCCACACAGGTTCACGTCCACCTGAACCGCGAACACGTCCGGGTGCGTGTGTCTCAGGGTGCCCTCGGTCGCGATCCCGGCGTTCGCGAAGCACAGATCGATCCCGCCGAAGCGCTCGACCGCGGCGGCGACGGCCGCCTCGACGCTCTCGTAGCTGGTCACGTCGGCCTCGAGCGCGAGCGCGCGCTCCCCGCAGCGCTCGGCGACCGCGCGGGCGGCCTCATGGTCGAGGTCGGCGATCGCCACCGACCAGCCGCGCGCCGCCAGCTCCTCGGCCGTCGCCGCGCCGATCCCGTTGCCCCCGCCCGTGATGAACGCGACGCGCTCGCCCGCCGCCTTCGTCCAGGCGCCCACGCCTAGCCGCTGGCCCCGACGATCGCCGCGAGCCGCTCGATCGTGTGCAGGCGCTCGTCCAGGCTCGGCTGGACGAACGAGCAGATCACGCGGTCGATACCCGCCGCGGTGAAAGCCTCGAGCCGGCGCCGGACCTCGTCCTCGGTGCCGACCAGCGAGGTCGCGTCGACGAGCTCGTCCGGGATCGCCAGGAACGCGTCCTCGCGCCTGCCCTCCAAGTACAGCCGCTGGACCTTGTCGGCGACGTCGCCGTAACCGAAGCGGTGCGTGAGGTCGACGTAGAAGTTGGTCTCGCGGCTGCCCATCCCGCCGAGGTACAGCAGGAGCCCGCCGCGCACCACGTTGCGCGCCGCGTCGAGGTCGCCGTCGATCGCCACCTGGATCGAGGGCGAGATCTCGAGGTCCTCGCGCGAGCGCCCGCCCTTGGCGAAGCCCGCCTCGAGGTGCTCGCCCCAGGTCTCCTCGAACTTGTCGATCGAGAAGAAGATCGGGATCCAGCCGTCGCAGATCTCCGCGGCCATCTCCACCGACTTGCGCCCGATCGCCCCGACGAACACCGGGATCTCGTTGCGCACCGGGTGGAAGTTGAGCTTGAGCGGCTTGCCCTGCCCCACTGCCCCCGGGGTGTCCGGGGGCAGGGGCAGGGTCCAATGCTTGCCGTGATGCTCGAGCTTGTCCTCGCGCGCGATGATCTTGCGGACGATCTCGATGTACTCGCGGGTGCGCCCCCAGGGCTTCGAGTACGGCACGCCGTACCAGCCCTCGGAGACCTGCGGCCCCGAGGGCCCGAAGCCGAAGATGAAGCGCCCGCCTGAGAGCGCGTCGATCGTCGCGCCCGCCATCGCCGCCGCGGCGGGCGGGCGCGCGGGGACCTGCATGATCGCCGCGCCCAACTTGATCGTCTCCGTCTGCGGGACCAGCCAGGCCAGCACCGAGACGACGTCGGAGCCGTAGGACTCCGCGACCCACACCGAGTCGAACCCGGCGCGCTCGGCGGCCTGGACGAGCTCGACGGCCTCGTCCCCCCGCGGGCCGATCCCCCAGTAGCCGAGGTTGATCCCGAGCTTCGGCGCCATTACTCGATGTACCCCGAGGCGCGGAGGTAGTCCTCGGCCACCGCGGCCGGCTCTTCCTTGTCGACGTCCACGCGCGCGTTCAGCTCCTGCATGACCTCCAGCGTCAGGTTCTCCTGGACCTTCTCGATGACCTCAGTGAAGTCCTCGCCGGCCTCCTCGACGATCTGCTCGCGGGCCACGAACATCACGTTGCCCGCGGGCAGCACGCCCTGGTCGTCCTCGAGGATCGTGTAGGTCTCGGCGTCGGTGGAGAGCTGCGCGTCGGTGGTGAACAGGATCGAGAGGTCGGCGTCGCCCTCGTCCAGCACCTCGTAGCGCAGGCCGATGTCCACCGGGGTGAAGCGCTTGAACTCAAGCCCGTAGTTCTCCTGCAGGCCGAGCAGGCAGTCGATCCGCTGGCGGCACTCCGGCGAGCCCGCGAGCACCAAATCCTGGGAGACACCCTCGAGGTCGGAGATCGTCTCGAGCCCGAGCTCCTCGGCCGTCTCGGTCAATAGGCCGACCGCGTTCGCGCTCGAGAACGGCGTCGGCGGGAACGCCTGCAGGCCGAGCTCGGCGAAGTCATCCTGCGACTCCTCGTACGCCTGCTGGGCGTCGCCGGGGACCTCCTCGGGCGGCAGCTCGAAGAAGGACGTGAGCGCCGTCGAGGTGTACTCCGGGTAGGCGTCGATCTCGCCCTGGCGCAGCGCGCGCAGCGCGATCTGCTCGGAGCCCAGGTTGAGGTCCTTCTCGACCGTATAGCCGGCGGCCTCGAGCGCCTGCGCGTAGATCTCGCCGAGGATGAACTGCTCGGTGAAGTTCTTGGAGCCGACCGTGATCTCGACGTCGGCGTTCTCGGGGTTGGATTGGATCAGGTTGCCGCTGTCGCCGCCGTTACCCCCGTCGCCGCCCTCGTCCTCGTCGTCGCCGCAGGCGGCGAGCGCGAACGCGAGGGTCGCGGTGGATAGCAACATCAGTAGCGCCTTGCGTGCCCGGCGGGAGTTCATCGTCGCTCCTCTCGTCGTTTTGCCAAGGGCAGCCCCTCTGATGGCGACGATCCTAAGCGAACCGCGGGCGGACCAAACCCGCCTGCGCTCAGCCCGCCTCGCGCGCGAGCTGCAGGCCGCGCGGCGTGAGCGCGCGCTGCGCGCCGGCGAGGACGAGCTCGAAGGCGAGCGCGAGCAGCGCCACCAGGATCGCGCCCGCGAGCACGCCCTCGTCGCCGTAGACGTTGCGCGAGAGGATGAAGTCGCCCAGCGAGAGCTGCCCGGCGAGCGGGGCGATCGTGGCCGTGGCGACGACGTTGATCGCGGCCGTTCGCACCCCGGCCATGATGGTCGGGGCGGCCAGCGGCAGCTCGACCCTGGTGACGATGCCGAGCTCGCTCATGCCCATCCCGCGCGCCGCCTCGACCGCGGTGCGGTCGACCTGCCGGACGCCGACGAACGCGTTCGTGAGGATCGGTGGGATGCCGAGGATCGCGAGCGCGATCGTCACGTTGAGGAAGCCCGTGCCGACGTAGGCGACGAGGAACGCGATCAGGGCGAGCTCGGGGATCGCGCGGCCCGCGTTGCCGACCGCGACCGCCACGAACTCGCCGCGCCCGCGGTGCCCGAGGTACAGCCCCAGCGGCAGCGCGACGGCGAGCGACACCGCGAGCCCCGCGAAGGTGAGCTCGAGGTGGTCGAACGTGAGCTCGCCCACCTGCCCCAGGCCGCCGACCTCGGTGCCGCCGCCCAGCGACTCGCGCGGGTTGAAGATGAAGTCGATCGCGCCGCCGACGGCGTCGAGGAAGGCGAGCGGCAGGCTCACGGCACAGCCCCCCTGACGCGCCGCACCAGCGAGGCGAAGCGGGCGCCCTCGCGACTGCGGCGCTCGACCGCGAGCCGCCACGGCACAAGCCACCGCTGGACCAGCACGAGCAGGAGATCGAAGGCGATCGCCATCGCGATCGCGATCCCGCCCGCGATCGCGACGCCGGTGCGGAACGTGATGTTCGACCCCGCGATCAGCTCGGAGCCAAGCCCGCCGCCGCCCGCGAACACCGCGAGGGTCGCGATCGCCACGGTCGAGACCGTCGCGATCCGCACGCCGGCGATGATCTCCGGGAGCGCCAGCGGCAGCTCCACGCGCCACGTGAGCTGGCGCTCGGTCATCCCCATCCCCCGTCCCGCGTCCTTGGCGTCGGCCGGCACGTTTGCGAGGCCCGCCATCGCGTTGCGGTAGATGATCTGCAGGTTGTAGGCGGTGAGCGCGATGATCGCCGTGTCGGCGCCGCGGCCGGTGATCGGCAGGAGCAGGAAGAAGAAGGCCAGGCTGGGGATCGTGTAGAGCACGCCGGTGAGCCCGAGGAACGGCGGCACCAGCCAGCGGCGGCGGTGCGAGAAGAGCGCCATCGCGAAGGCGAGCGCGAAGCCGAGCGCGACCGAGACGACGACGAGCACGAGGTGCTCGAGGGTGGGCGTGACGTAGCGGTCGAGGTTGTCGAGCGCCCAGTCCAGACAGAAGGCGCCGTTCTCGCGGATGCAGTCGGACTCCGAGCGGTCCCGGAAGAACGAGGGGTCGAGCTGCGCGACGAGCGCCGCCACGCCGTCAGGCCCCCGGTGCGCGGTCGACGGCGCTGTGCTCGTCCGCGCGCGCCTCGTCGGAGCCCAGGAAGTCGGAGATCACCTCCACCGACAGCACCCCGGCGATGCGCCCGGAGCCGTCGACGACGGGCGCGTACTGGCTCTCCGCCTGCAAAAGATCGGAGAGGGCGTCGCGGAGGATGTCCGAGACGTCGATCACCGGGTCGGGCGAGCTGTCGGGGACCCTGGGCACCATCTCCTGGGCCAGGTCCGACTCCGAGAGCCAGCCCAGTGGGCGGCGCTCCGAGTCGACCAGCAGCGCGTGCGGCACCTCGGCGCCGGCGAGCTTGGCGCGCACCTCGGCGGTCGGCTGCCCCACGTAGGCGAGCGGCGCCTCCCAGAGGTCCAGGTCCCCGACGCGCAGCAGCGCGAGCCGCTTGAGCGCCCGGTCGGCGCCCACGAAGTCCTCGACGAAGGCGTCGGCGGGCTCCATGAGCAGCTCCGCCGGCGTCGCGTACTGCGCGAGCCGCCCGCCGGTGCGCATCACGGCGACCCGGTCTCCCATCTTGATCGCCTCGTCGATGTCGTGGGTGACGAAGAGGATCGTCTTGCGCACCTCGGCCTGCAGGCGCAAGAGCTCGTTCTGCAGGCGCTCGCGGTTGATCGGATCGACCGCTCCGAAGGGCTCGTCCATGAGCAGCACGCCCGGGTTGGCCGCGAGCGCCCGGGCCACCCCGACCCGCTGCTGCTGGCCGCCCGAGAGCTGCGCGGGGTAGCGGTCGCGCAGCTCGGGGTCGAGGCGGATCAGCTCGATCAGCTCGTCGACGCGCGCCTCGATGCGCTCGCGGTCCCAGCCGAGCAGCCGGGGCACCGTCGCGATGTTCTCGGCGATCGTGCGGTGCGGGAAGAGGCCGGTCTGCTGGATCACGTAGCCGATCTCCCGCCGCAGCTCGGCCGGATCGCGCTCGCGCACGGAGCGCTCGCCGACCAGCACGTCGCCCGAGGTGAGCTCGACCATGCGGTTCACCAGGCGCATCGCGGTCGTCTTCCCGCAGCCGGAGGGCCCGACGAGCACGCAGATCTCCCCGGCGTCCACGTCGAGGGTGAGCTCGTCCACAGCCGGGCGCGACGCGCCGGGGTACACCTTCGTCGCGGCGCGGTAGGACACCGGAAGGGCCGTCGCTTCGTTCACTTCGCCCGTGTCCCTCGCCGCCGGCACTCGCCGCGATCGTATAGCGGGTACACCACTGCTAACAATGGCGGCGATGGAGGCTTCTCACCCGAGGGGGTTGTCGAGCGCGGAGGCCGCGCGACGGCTTGCGGCACTCGGCGAGCCCGAGCCGCAAAGCAGCCGCTCGGTCGCGTCGATCGTCGCGGGGAACGTCTTCACGCTCTTCAACGCGATCATCGGGGCCTTCTTCATCCTGATCCTCTCGCTCGGCCTGTGGGCCGACGCGATCTTCGGATTCATCGCCGCCCTCAACTCGTACATCGGCATCCGCCAGGAGCTGAAGGCCAAGCGGACGCTGGACGAGCTCGCCCTGCTCGTCGCGCCGCGCGCGCAGGTGATCCGCGACGGCGCGCCCGTCGAGCTGCGCGCCGAGGAGGTCGTCCCGGGAGACGTCGTGCGGGTGGAGCCCGGCGACCAACTCGTCGCCGACGGACACGTCATCGACTCGCGGGGCCTGACGCTCGATGAGTCGATGCTCACCGGTGAGTCGGACGGCATCCGCAAGCGGCGCGGGGACCGCGTGCTCTCCGGCTCGTTCTGCCTGGCGGGCTCCGGCTACTACGAGGTCGACGCGGTGCGCGAGGAGAGCTACGCGGCGAAGGTCGCGGGCGAGGCCCGCGCCTTCCGGCACCCGCCGTCGCCGCTGCAGGAGGAGGTCAACCGGATCATCTGGGCGACGACGGTCGTGCTCGTGCCGCTCGGGATCCTGGTGCTGCTCGCGCTCTCGCTCCGCAACACGCCCTTCCAGGAAGCGGCGCAGACGGCGACGGCCGGGCTTGTGACGCTGATCCCCGAGGGCCTGGTGCTGCTGATGAGCGTCACGCTCGCGGTCGCCGCGATGCGCCTGGCGCGGATGAACACGCTGGTCCAGCAGATGGCCGCTACCGAGGCGCTCGCCGCTGTCGACACGATCTGCGTCGACAAGACCGGCACGCTCACGGACGGCGAGCTCGAGCTCGTCGAGATCATCCCCGCCGACCCGGCCCAGGCCGCCGAGACCGAGAAGGCGCTCGCGCGCTTCGCGCACTCGATGGGCGAGCGCAACCGCACGCTGCAGGTGATCGCCGACCGCTTCCCGGGCCGCCCCGAGCGCGTGCGGGCGGAGGTCCCGTTCTCGTCCGCCTGGAAGTGGAGCGGGGTGACGCTCGACGGCTCGGGCGGCGCGCGCAGCTACGTGATGGGGGCGCCCGACATCCTGGCCGGCGCCGGGGCGCTCACCCTGCCGGCGGCGCTTGCCGAGGCGCTCGAGAAGCACACCGCTGCGGGCCGGCGGGTGGTCGCCTTCGGCGAGGCGCGCGGACCGCTGCCCTCCGACCCCGCCGCCGCCCCGCCGCCGCAGCTCGAGCCGCGCGCGCTGGTCGTGCTCGCCGAGCGCCTGCGGCCCGACGCCGCCGAGACGATCGCGTTCATGCGCGAGCAGAACGTCGACCTGAAGCTGATCTCCGGCGACGCGCGGTCCACGGTGACCGCGGTCGCGTACGCGATCGGCGTGCCGCGCGACGCGGGCGTGATCGAGGGGCCGCAGCTGCCCACCGACCGCGCCGGGCTGGCCGAGGCCGCCGAACGCAACACGATCTTCTGCCGGATCACGCCCGAGCAGAAGAAGGCGCTCGTCGGCGCGATGAGCGAGCGCGGGCGGTTCACCGCGATGATCGGCGACGGCGTGAACGACGTGCCGGCGCTCAAGCGGGCGCGCATGGCCGTGGCGATGGGATCGGGAAGCCAGATCACCAAGGGGGTCGCCGACATCGTGCTCTTGCGCGACCAGTTCTCGATGCTGCCGCGCGCGGTCGCCGAGGGCCGGCGCATCGCGCGCAACATCCACCGCCTGGGACGGCTCTACCTGACGAAGTCGGTCTACGCGGCGATCCTGATCACGCTCACGTCGGTGCTCGGGTTCACGTTCCCGTTCCTGCCCCGGCACCTGACGGTGGCGGCGTTCCTCACGATCGGCGCGCCGTCGTTCGTGCTCGCGCTCGCGCCCAGCGAGGGGCCGCTCTACCGCGGGCGCCTGCTGCGCGCGCTGGCCGCGTTCGCCGTCCCCGCAGGCGTGGGGATCGCCGCCGGATCGATGCTCTCGTTCTTCTTCGTGGACTCGCTCTTCGGCGGCTCGGTCGAGGAGGGGCGCACGGCGGCGACCACCACGCTGATCGTGCTCGGCTTCTGCTTCATCCTGCTGCTCGAGCGCGGCCCCGGACGCGAGCACATCACGATCCAGAGCTACATGCTGGCGATGATCGCCGCCCTCGGCGCTCTGTTCGCGCTGATCCTGGCGTGGGAGCCCATCCGGAACTTCTTCGAGCTCGAGGTCCTGAGCGGGGGCCAGTGGTTCCTCGCGCTGCTCTCGGTCGCGATCGGCCTGCTCGTCGCCGCCGCCGCCTGGCGCCTGCCGTACGTCCAGCAGCTCGAGGCCCCTGAGGAGGCGCAGAGCGGCGAACACCCCGGGCCCACGCACACCGCGCGGCCGCAGCCATCCGTCGCCGCCGAGGCGCCGACTGAAAGGATTCGGCCATGAGCACCCGCGAGCACCGCCGAACGAAGATCGTCTGCACGATCGGGCCCGCGACCCGCAGCGTCGAGAAGATGTGCGAGCTGATCGAGGCGGGCGCGGACGTCTTCCGCCTCAACTTCTCGCACGGCACCCAGGACGACCACGCCGAGACCGTCGCCTTCGCGCGGGAGGCGGCGAAGCGCACCGGCAAGGAGGTGGGGCTGCTCGGCGACCTGCCGGGGCCGAAGCTGCGCCTCGCCGAGATTGAGGGCGGGCTCGTGGAGCTCGACGAGGGCGCGCAGGTGACGATCACCACCGAGGAGGTGATGGGCACGGCCGAGCTCCTCCCGGTCACCTGGGAGGGGCTGCCCACGGCGGTGAAGCCCGGCGGCGAGGTGTACCTCGCGGACGGGCGCATCCGGCTGAGCGTGCTGGAGACGGATGCGAAGCGCGTGCGCTGTCGGGTCGAGGTGGGCGGCCCGATCGCCTCCCACCAGGGCCTGAACCTGCCGGGCGCGGACGTGGCGCTCCCCTCCGCCGGGCGCGAGGACCTCGAGTGGGTCGATTTCGCCGTGAGCCAGGGGGTCGATCTGTTGGCGGTGTCGTTCGTGCGCCGGGTCGAGGACCTCGAGCCCGTCGAGCGGCGCATCCGCACGAGCGGCGCCGACATCCCGGTGATCGCGAAGATCGAGAAGCCGCAGGCGGCCGAGAACGCCGAGAGCATCGCGCAGGCCGCGACCTCGGGGATCATGGTGGCGCGCGGCGATCTGGGCATCGAGCTGCCGCTCGCGCAGGTGCCCAACGTGCAGCGGCGCCTGCTCGCGGTCGCCGGCAAGCACTCGCGCCCGTCGATCACGGCGACGCAGATGCTGGCCTCGATGGTGTCCTCGCCGCGGCCGACGCGGGCCGAGGTCTCCGACGTCGCCAATGCGATCTACCAGGGCACCGACGCCGTGATGCTCTCCGAGGAGACGGCGGTCGGGGAGTACCCGGTGGAGGCGGTGCGGGTGATGGACCAGATCGCGCGGGCGACCGAGCCCGAGCTGCCGTACGGAGAGTGGGTCTTCACCCGCGCGGCGTCCGACAACGACGTCGCCGCCTCCGTGGCGCGCGCGGCGGTGGGCTCGACCTACACGCTCGGGCTCAAGGCCCTGGTCGTGCCGACGACGAGCGGGCGCACGGCGCGGCTCGTCTCCGCGCACCGCCCGAAGGTGCCGGTGGTCGCGGTCTCGCCGCGCATCGAGACGGTGCGCCGGCTCAACCTGCTGTTCGGCGTGCGCTGCGTGCACGCCGAGAACGCGACCAGCCTCACCGACCTGATCGACGACTGCGCCCAGCACGCGCTGGAAACGGGCGTTGCGGAGTCCGGCGATCTGATCGGGATCACCGCCGGGCTGCCGGGCATGGAGCTCGGCACGAACCTCTTCGAGATCCACCGCGTCCCCTGACCCTGAGCGTGGCGCGAACAGCGACGCGGGCGCTGGCGCCGCTGGCGCTCATGGCGGTGATCTTCTACCTCTCCGATCAGCCGAGCGTTGGCCCCGAGCTGCCCGCGTGGATGCGCGTGGTCGGGCACTTCACCGAGTACTTCCTGCTCGCGTCGCTGTGGATCTGGGCGCTGGCGCCGAGCCAGGGCCGGCGCGCGATCGCGGTCGCGGCGGCGATCTCGATCCTCTACGCGATCACCGACGAGTACCACCAGCGCTTCGTCGAGGGCCGGGTCTCGGACGTGCTCGACGTGCTCACCGACACGGCGGGCGTGCTCGTCGCGTGCTGGGTCGCGCCGCGGATCGGGCGCGCGCGGCGCGGGGCCTACTGATCGAGCTGGTCGAAGGTGCAGGCGCGCGGGTCCTTGTCCTCGCGCCAGCGCACGATCTTCGAGCCGTGGCGGATGCGGCCGTCGGAGACGTGGTCGAAGGTCACCTCGATCACGAGCTCGGGCCGCAGCGCGACCCACTCCAGGTCGCGGTCGCCGGCCCAGCGGCTCGGGTCGGCCGAGCCGCGCTCGCCGGTCTCGTACGGGGCGAGCTTCGCGACCAGCTCGCGCTTCTCCTTGGCGCGCAGGCCCGAGGTGTGGCCGACGACCCGCAGCTCATCGCCGTCGTAGAGGCCGAGGATCAGCGAGCCGACCGTGCCCTCCTCCTTGCCCGGCCGCCAGCCGACCACCACGCAGTCGGCCGTGCGCAGGCGCTTGATCTTGACCATGCCCTTGCGCTCGCCGGGGCGATAGGGCGCGTCCAGGTCCTTGGCGATCACGCCCTCCCCGGTCGCGAGCCAGGGCTCGGCGTCGGCGGGATCGGCGCTCAACGGGGTGAGCTCGATCGAGCCGGTGTCGCCGAAGCCGGCGAGCAGCTCCTCCAGCGTTCGCCGGCGCTCGCGCAGGGGCACGGCGAGCGCGTCGGTGTCGCCGACCGCGAGCACGTCGAAGGCGCGGAAGATCGCGGGCGTCTCCTCGGCGAGCATCCGGATGCGCGACTCCGCCGGATGGATGCGGTTCTGCAGGGCGTCGAACTGCTCGCGCCCGTCCCCCCCGAGGATCACCAGTTCGCCGTCGAGGATGTAGCGGCCAGCCGGGAAGCGCAGCTCGGGGAAGTAGCGGTGCAGCGGCTTGCCGCCCCGGCTCTGCAGGTAGAGCTCGCCGTCGTCGACGAACGCGATCGCGCGAAAGCCGTCCCACTTCGGCTCGTACGCCCACTGCTCGCCCTCGGGCAGGGCCTTGCGCGAGAGAGCGAGCTGCGGCTTGATCGGCGGCTTGAGAGGGAGGGCCACGGGTGGATCGTAGGTATACAGCGCCGCGGGTGACCGCTGCGGCCGGGCTCACGAACTGGCGACTGGCAACTGGCTGGGCTACCGCGCGAACGCCCGCGCCCGCACGCCCCGGAGCTGCTCGCGCGCCCGCCGCAGCTCGCGCAGCTCATCGACGGCCGGGTCGCGCTTCCACGCGAGCCGGTGCTGCAGCGCGATCGGGCGCAGCGGCACTTCGACGCCGCCGGCGAGCACCCGGATGACCCGCGCGTCGGGGCGCGAGGCGAAGGCTTCGACCGCGCGACGGCCCTCGAACAGCAGGCCGGCGCCGTCGTCGAGCGCGAAGCCGGGCGCGAGCCCGTCGCGGACCGCCTTGAGGTAGGCGGTGCGCCGGTGCGGGTCGCGCGCGTAGTGCACGCAGAGGCTCCCCGGCAGCAGGCCCATCCCGGCGGCGACCTTGGGATCACCGGCGGACGCCGTGATGCCGTGCTCGAACCAGCACATGGCTCCGGCGCTCTGTCCGGCGATCAGCACCCCCCGCTCCCACGCCGCGCGCATCACGCTGAACAGCCCGTGCGCGCGCCAGATCGCGATCAGGTTGAGCATCGAGCCACCCGCGACGTAGACCAGGTCCTGGGAGAGCAGGTGCTCGCGCAGGTCGACGCGCTCGCGCTCGAGCCGGAACAGCGAGACGTGGCTCGCCTCGCAGTCGAAGCGGTCGAGGGTCGTGTAGAAGCGCTGGATGCCCTCCTGCGGGTCACCGCTCGCCGTCGGCAGCAGGCAGACGCGCGGGCGCTCCTTGCCGGTGAGGCGAAGCAGGTGCTCGACGATCGCCAGCTCGTCGGAGCGAGCCCGGAACTCGTGGCCCCCGAGCGCGACCAGCCGGGGCGCCACTATGCCGCCGCCCCCGCGGTGAAGGCGCGCTGGAGCGCCGGGTAGGGACGGACGCGAATGCGACCCTCGTGGGCGGGCGCGCCGAGATAGTCGGTGGAGAGCTCCTCCTCGACCACTCGCCCGTCGACCTTCCGCAGGGCGTAGCCGCGCGCCCGCGGCCGCGACGAGACCACGCGATGCAGCTCGGTGCCGACGAAGTGCAGCGCCGCGCCGTCGTCGGCGGCGAATCCCGCCTGCATGCCGGCGCGCAGCTCCCGGTGGAAGGCCTCGCGGCGGGCCGGCTCGGAGTCGTAGTGGGCCGTGAAGCTCCACGGGAGGAAGCCGAGGGCGTTCACGCGCTCCGGCGACCCGTAGTAGGCGGTGAGCGACGTGTCGAACCAGCACAGCGCGCCCGCGCTCAGCCCGCACAGGATCACCCCGCGCTCCCACGCCTCGCGGAGGATCGCGTCGATGCCGTGCGCCCGCCAGACGCCGAGCAGGCTGAGCAGGCTGCCGCCGCCCACGTAGATCAGGTCCTGCGAGAGCAAATGAGCGCGCACGTCGCTGACCCCGCGGCGCCGCCGGAAGAGCCCCAGGTGCGAGGCCTCCGCGCGACCGCCGGCGAACTCCTTGTAGAAGCGCACGACGTAGTCATCAGCGTCGCCGCTCGCCGTGGCGAGGAAGCAGACCCGCGGCCGGTCGCGGCCGGTGAGCTCGAGCACGTAGTCGTCGAGGAGCGGGTTGCCCGCCTCCATCGAGAACCCTCCGCCGCCGAACGCCACGATCTGCCGAGCGCGGCGCGCGACCACGCCGGGGATGCCGGTTTCAAGCAGCTTCATCGTCATCCCCACACCACCTTTCCGCACGCCTCGCTGACCTCGTTCTCTTCCTTGCGCGAGGGAGTATCCGCGCGCGCCGCCCGCCCGGCCATGTGCGCGCGGTCGAGACTTTCGCGGGACCGGTTCGCCGCACGGTCGAAGGGCGGCCCACGCCGGAGATCCGCGCGCGCACGGCCGGAGGGATCCGCCTCGCTCGGGTCGGCGGGGGCCCGGGTTGCGGGCGGGGACGTGTGGCGCCCCTCCCGAGCGGGTAGCTTGAGCGCGTGGAAGCCAGCGCCGCCAGAGGCGAGACGGGCGCGGGGGCCGAGGCCGGCGAGCGGCGCGTGGTCTCCTCGTTCGCGAAGTCCCTGTATCTGGGCGAGATCCACGAGGAGCTCGTGCTGCCGTGGCCGCAGCCCGACCCCGCCGAGCAGGACAAGGTCCGCAGCCTGATCGCGGCAGCGCGTGAGATCGGCGAGCGGGTCGACTCGCGGCGCATCGAGGAGGACCGGTGGGTGCCCCAGAAGCTCCTGCGCGAGCTCGGGGAGGCCGGGCTGCTCGGCCTGCACGTGCCTGAGCGCTACGGCGGCCAGGGGCTCTCGCAGACCGGCTACGCGCGCGTCTTTGAGACCTTCACCCACATCGACGCGACGCTCGCGATCGTCCTCGGCGTCCATCAGTCGATCGGCTACAAGGCGATCACGCTGTTCGGCACGGAGGAGCAGAAGGAGCGCTGGCTGCCGGACCTGTGCTCCGGGCGCAAGCTCGCCGCCTTCGCGCTCACCGAGCCGAACGCGGGGTCCGACGCGTACAACATCGAGAGCCGCGCGGTGCGCCAGCCGGACGGCTCGTGGCTGCTGAACGGCGAGAAGCGCTACATCGGCAACGGCTCGCGCGCCGACGTGCTCACCGTGTTCGCCCGCTGCGAGGTCGACGGCAAGGACCGCCACATCGCGCTGCTCGTCGAGAAGGACATGAAGGGCTTCGAGGTCGGCGAGCGCTACGACACGATGGGCCTGCGCGGCAACGACCTGCGCCGCCTCCACTTCAGGGACGTGCGCATCCCGCCGGAGAACGTGATCGGCGAGCCAGGGGAGGGCTTCCGGATCGCGATGCACGTCCTCAACAACGGGCGCATCGGCCTCGGCACCGGCTCGGTCGGCGCGGCCAAGTACCTGCTCGACCTGACCATCGACCACGTCAAGGAGCGTCGCCAGTTCGGGCAGCCGCTCGCCGACTTCGAGCTCGTCCAGGACAAGGTCGGCTGGATGGTCTCCTACCTGTTCGGGCTGGAGTCCATGTGCTATTTGACCTGCGGGCTCGTCGACGGCGGCATCGAGGACTACTCGCTCGAGTCCGCGATGTGCAAGATCGCGGGCACCGAGTTCCTCTGGTACGCCGCCAACCGGGCCATGCAGCTCAAGGGCGGCGCGGGCTACATGCGCGACGAGCCCTACGAGAAGGTGCTCCGCGACATCCGCATCTTCCCGATCTTCGAGGGCGCCAACGACGTGCTGCGCGCGTTCGTCGCCCTCTCTGGGCTGAAGCCCCTGGGCGAGCGGCTCAAGGAGGTCGGCGAGATCGACCTGAGCGACCCGATCCGGACGATCGGCGTGCTCTTCGACTACGTCGGCGGGCGCATCCAGCGCGAGCTGCGCCCCGACCGGCTCACCCGGGTCCACGACGAGCTGCGCAAGCACGCCGACGACGTCGCCGAGCAGATCAAGGAGCTGCGCTCGGTCAGCGAGTCGCTCCTGCGGCGCCACCGCAAGGACATCGTCACGGCGCAGTTCGCGCAGAAGCGCCTGGCCGACGCCGTCGCCGACATCTTCGCCCAGATCGCGGTGCTCTCCCGCGTGAGCTCGATCTTCGAGGACCAGGGCGTCGAGCCCTCAGGCCAGGAGCGCTACATCGCCGAGACCTTCTGCGAGCGCGCCGCGAACCGCGTGCGCTCCAACTTCCGGCAGATCGAGCACAACGACGATGAGCGCATGAAGGCGATCGCCAAGCTCGCCTACAAGCGCGGCGAGTACGGCTACGCGCTGTTCGACTGATCGGAGCGCTTGCGCCTGGCCTCTTCGGCCGCCTTGCGCATGGCCTCGGTGATCTGCTCCCTCGTCATCCCGGACTCGCGCGAGGCCACCGCGAGCTGGCGCACGCCGAGCTCGATCTCGCGATCGGAGAGGTCGTCGAGCGGGATCCCCATGCGCGCGTAGTGGGCCCGGATCTTCGCGATCACGGCGTCCCTTGTCTCGGCACGCGTCATCGTCACCCTGCTACCACGCAGGGCCGCAGCGAAACGCGCGGATCGCGGCCGTGGCCTAGCTCAGTCGCTCGACCAGCATCGCCTCGCCCTGTCCGCCGGCGACGCACATGGTCTCGAGGCCGATCTGGTGGTCGTCGGTCTCCATGACGTTGAGCAGCGTGGCCATGATCCGCGCGCCGGTCATCCCGAACGGGTGGCCGAGCGCGATCGCCCCGCCGTGCGTATTGAGCTTCTCGAGCGGGATGTTGCACTCGTTCATGATCGGGATCACCTGCGCCGCGAAGGCCTCATTGAGCTCGACGACGTCGACGTCGTCGATCGTCATGCCCGTGCGCTCGAGCACCTTTCGGATCGCCCCGATCGGCGCGACGCCCATGTACTCGGGCTCGTTGCCCCAGGTCGCCGCGGCGAGGATGCGCGCCTTCGGGGCGACCCCGAGCTCCTTCGCCTTGGTGTCGGACATGATCAGCACCGCCGCCGCGCCGTCGTTCAGCGGGCACGAGTTGCCGGCGGTGACCCCGCCGCCGCCGAAGGCCTCGGGCAGCTCGGCCAGCTTCTCGAGCGTCGACTCGGGGCGCGGGCCGTCGTCCTTGGTGACGAGGTTCCCCTCGTGGTCGGGGATCGGGACGATCTCGCGGTCGAAGAACCCGGACTCCTGCGAGGCGACCGCGAGCTCCTGCGAGCGCTGCGCGAAGCGGTCCATGTCGGCGCGTGAGACCTCGTAGCGCTTGGCGACGTTCACGGCGGTATGGCCCATCGCGATGTAGGCGTCGGGCTGCCCCTCCTGCTTGCCCTGCAGGCGCTCGTTCTGGTCGTCGCCGCCCGCCACCTCGGTGCGCTCGTTGAAGCGGCTCACCCACTCGACCCCGGCGGCGATGTACACGTCGCCCTCGCCCGCCTTGATCGCGTTGCCGGCGTGCCGGATCGCGTCCAGCGAGGAGGCGCAGTAGCGCGAGATCGTCGTGCCGGTGGTCTCCTGCGTGAGCTTCTCGGACAGCAGCACGGCGATGCGCGCGATGTTGAACGCCTGCAGGCCCTGCGGCATCCCGCAGCCGCAGTAGAGGTCCTCGACCGCGGCCGGGTCGACCTCGGGGTTGCGCTCCAGCAGCCGGTCGACGACGTAGGCGACGGACTCATCCGGGCGCAGCTGGGCCAAAGACCCCTTGAAGGCGCGCCCGATCGGGGTGCGGACTGCGTCGACGATCACTGCTTCAGGCATCGCTTGGCCTCCTTCGTGTGGACGGGGCGGGGAAGTTACCGATCGCCGTTGATTGGCGAGTCAATCAACGTCGACCGGGACCTGGCGCTCGCCGCGGACGCTCTAAGCTGCGGTGCCATGACCGACCAAGCCGAAGCTGTCTTGAGCCTCGAGCCGGCCCGCATCAACGCACTCCTGCAGAGCGGCGAGGCCGTGGTGATCGACATCCGCCGCGACTACGAGTACGAGGCGGGGCACGTCCCGGGGTCGCGCCACATCGAGATCAACGACGTGAGCGCGAACGCCGACTCGATCCCACGCGATCGCACCATCGTCTTCTACTGCCGCTCCGGGAACCGGTCGGGGATGCCCGCGGAGGCGTTCCGCCAGGCCGGGTACGAGGCCTACAACATGGAGGGCGGGCTCACGGCCTGGGTCGAGGCCGGGCTGCCCCTTGAGCCCGAGGGCGGCGAGATCGCGCAGCCTCTGCCCGTCTGATGAAGCTGCCGCGGCTGCGCAAGCGCAAGGCAGCCGAGCCGGAGACCGCGGTTGCCCCCGGCGCGCCGACCCCATCCCCAAGCGACCCTGCGAGCCCCGGCGCCACGAAGCCCGGCGAGGCCTCCGGGACGGGCGGCGCGGCTGCGGGTTCCCCGGCGCCCGCGGCGGCCGTCGGCGCGGCTGCTGCGTCCGGCGCCCCCGCGGCACCCGGCGCCACACCGGACGTTGCGGCCAAGCCCGACGCCGCGGCCAAGCCCGACGCCGCGGCCAAGCCCGACGCCGCGGCCAAGCCCGACGCCGCGCCGAAGCCCGCCGACGCCGCCAAGCCCGCCGACGCCGCCAAGCCGGGGACGCCCGCGAAGCCCGATGAGGCCAAGCCGGGCGAGGAGAAGCCCGGCGATGCGGCCAAGGACGGCGGACCCGGCAAGCCTGCCGACGCGGGCGACGGCATCTCGCCCCCCACCGGCCTCGCCGGGCGGGTGGACGGCCTGCGCGCCTGGCTCGCCCAGCTCGACCGCAAGGTGGCGATCCGCAGCTACGCCGGGGCCGCGGCGCTCGTCCTCGCCCTGGCCGCCGGCATCGTCGCCATCGTGCTCGTGCTCGGCCTGCGCTCGGAGAGCGCGACGAACTCAGACCTCGAGGCGGTGCGCGAGGAGCTCGGCGCGGTCGAGCAGTCCGCCTCGCAGGCTGCGCAGGAGGAGGTTCAGGCCCTGGGCGACCGCCTGAGCGCGCTCGAGCAGGAGCTGCAGAGCCTGCGCCAGAACCGCTCGTCCACCGAGCGCGAGGTCTCCGTTTTGCAGGACGACATCTCCGACCTGCGCGACGACATCGCGGACCTGCAGTCAGACATCCAGGAGCTCCGGTCTCAGTCGCCGGACGCGGACTCGAGCTCGAGCTCCGACAACGACTCCGACTCGCCGTAGGCGGCCCGCGCCTGCGGGGTTCAGCCCCGCGCTCGGCCGCCCTTGGCCGTCCGCCGCGCGCTGCGCTCGGGCTGGCGGATCGGGACGCCGTCGCGCGCCAGGTCGGCCTCGAGCGCGTCGATCGAGGCCCTGATGTGCGCGAGGCGCTCGGCGAGGGTCGCCCCCTCGCGCCCCCCCGCCTCGGCCTCCTCCCTCTGCTTGGCCCGCTCGGCGGCGCGCTCCGCCTCGTGGACCTCTTCCATCGAGTTGATGATGATCGCGATCAGGATGTTGATCACGAGGAACGAGGCGATCAGCACGTAGCTCACGAAGAACACCCAGGACCACGGGTGGATCTCCATTCCCGCCTCGAGCAGCGCGGGCCAGTTCTCAAGGGTCAGCATCGTGAACGTGCTGATCAGCGCGTCGCCGATGTTCCCCCAGTTCTCGGGGTCCTCCTCGCCGAAGAGGATCCACCCGAGCATCCCGTACAGGTACATGATCAGGATCGTCAGCACCAAAAGGCTCACGATCGGCGGGATGCTGCGCACCATCGCGCGCACGAGGATCCGCAGGTCGGGTAGCACGGTGAGGACGCGCACGACCCGCAACAGGCGGACCACGCGCAGCATCGTGATGTTCTCGCGCAAAAACGGGACGTAGGCGACGCCCACGACGACGAAGTCGAAGAGGTTCCAGCCGTCGCGGAAGAAGTCCCACGGCGCCCTGCCGAAGGCCACGACGCGGATCGCGATCTCGACCGTGAAGATCGCGAGGAAGACGTCGTCGATCGTCGTGAGCGCGGAGTTGAGGCCGGGCGAGATGTCGTAGGTCTGCACTCCGAGCGCGATCGCGTTGAGGACGATCACGAGCAGGATGAACCCCTGGAAGAGCCCGGAATCCGCGATGCGCTTGCAGTGTGCGGCGATCACGAGGCCACGCATATATCAGGCCCACGTCAAGCTGGGCTTCGGGGCCGCGGGACGGGTTCGTGCGTTCCCGCACAACGTCCCGTCCGACGGGGGGTCTACGGTCGCACGCAGCGAGAGGTGCAGCAGGGCCCCGCGCGGGTCGCGCTCGCCTGCAAGCGACATCTCCCGAAAGGAGAGACCGATGGCCGAGGGCTACTGCGTCAAGGAACGCAAGAAGGTCGAGATCAAGGACGCCCAGCAGATCACGATGAAGAACGGGCGGCCGGCGATCCAAGGCGTCTGCCCGGATTGCGGCACCAAGATCTTCAAGATCGGCAAGCTGGACTGACGACGGCCGGGGCGCTCGCCGCCCCGGCCCCAGCGCAAACCGCGTAACAGGGCGTCGCCGCGCGGCGATCCGGCGCGTGCGGAGTGCCACAATGGGATCACGGCCCGACGAAGCCGCGGTCCGATGGAAGGTGCGCAACGCCCACTCGAGCTCATCCTGGCTCGCAATTTCCTGACGAGCGTCACCACGCCCGCCGTCCTCGTGGACGGGGAGGGGACGCTGCTCTTCTACAACGAGGCCGCGGCGGCGCTGCTCGGCCGCTCGTTCGAGGAGGCGGGCCAGATGCGCGCCGACGAGTGGATTCGCGCGTTCGCGCCGATCGACGACGACGGCGCACCGCTTGAGCTGGACGGGATCGAGCTCGTCGAGGCGCTCAAGACGGGCAGGCCGGCGCAGACCGAGCTTCGCATCAGGACCGCCTCCGATGGGTACCGGTCGATCGAGGCGGCGGCGCTGCCCATCGTCGCTGGGCAAGACAAGGCTTCAGGAGCCATCATCATGTTCTGGACGCGCACGGACAACGGCAAGACGTGAAGGTCAAGATCTGGGGAGCGAGAGGCTCGGTCCCGGCGCCGGGACCGACGATGAACCGATACGGCGGGAACACCTCGTGCGTGCAGGTGACCTTCCGCGACGGAAGCCAGCTCATCCTCGACGCCGGAACGGGGATCCGCGCGCTGGGCCTCGAGCTCGCCGGCGCCCCCAGGGTGGCGATCCTGCTCACTCACCTGCATCTGGACCACATCCAGGGCCTGATGTTCTTCCACCCGTGCTTCCGCCCCGAGTGCGAGATCACGATCTGGGGCCCCTCCTCGCCCGAGGCCTCGCTCGAGGACCGCATCGCGCGCTACATCTCCGCGCCGCTCTCCCCCGTCGAGGTGCGCGAGCTGCCCTGCTCGGTCGCGTTCAACGAGGCGCCGGCCAGCGAGTGGCGGATCGGCGACGTCACGATCCACGCCGAGGCGGTCACGCACCGCGGGCCCACGCTCGGCTACCGGATCAGCGACGGCGAGACCACGCTCGCCTACATCCCCGACCACGAGCCCGCGCTGGGTGCGTCGCTGGACGAGCTCTCAGACGAGTGGATCTCCGGCTACGACCTCGCCCGCGACGTCGACCTCTTGATCCACGACTGCCAGTACACGGACGCGGAGTACCCCGCGCACGTCGGCTGGGGCCACTCGGCGCTCGGCGACTCGCTCAAGTTCATCGAGCGCGTGGGCGCGAAGCGGGCGCTGCTCTTCCACCACGACCCCCTGCACACCGACGAGACGCTCGACGCGCTGGCCGCCGAGGCCGCCGAGCGCTGGCGCGCCATGGGACACGACCCCGAGGCGATCGCGCTGGCCCGCGAGGGCGATGAAATCGAGGTGAGCGCCCCCCGCCAGGGTGTCCATGCAGGGGGCCAGGGCCGTTCGACCGTCGGTACAACGGCCGCGCCGCAAGTTTCGACGCGCGGCTAAAGACCCCCCTTCCGCCCGGGCCTACCTTCAGTCGCGATCCGTACACCGCGACCGCTGGGCGCGCGCTCGGCGGTAAGGAGGCAGTTAATGACGAAGAAGCTCAGCCTGGGCGCGCTTGGCGCGCTTGCGGCTTTGCTGATCTTGCCGGGGGCGGCGTTCGCCCAGGATCCGGCAGAGCTGCTTGAGGCGAAGTCCCTCGAGCTGGACATGACGTGGGTGGCCATCGCGTGCATCCTCGTCTTCCTCATGCAGGCCGGCTTCATGTTCCTCGAGATCGGCTTCTCGAGGCAGAAGAACGTCGGCACGGGCGTGGCGAAGATCTTCGTGAACTTCGCTGTGATCACGATCGCCTGGTGGGCCATCGGCTACGGCATCAGTGGCCCAGGGAACGATTTCTTCGGAACCGACGGGTTCTTCTTCCACTTCGGCCAGGAGATCGGTAGCGGCGAGGATGCGTTCGAGGTGGCCGGCTCCGACGCCATGTTGATGCTGTTCGGGCTCGCGTTCGCCGCGGTCTCGCTGGCGATCGTCTGGGGCACGACCCTGGAGCGCATCAAGTTCGGCGCGTACGTCGTCTACGCGGCCGTCTTCGGCGCCGTCATCTATCCGCTCATCGCCCACTCCGTGTGGGGCGGCGGCCTGCTCGCCGACGTGGGCGGCAAGCCGGTGATGGACTTCGCGGGTTCCTCCGTGGTCCACCTCACCGGCGCGGTCGGCGGCCTAGCTGCGCTCCTGCTGCTCGGCCCGCGGAAGGGCAAGTACGGCCCCGACGGCAAGCCGCGCGCGATCCCGGGTCACTCGATGCCGCTGGTCGGCCTCGGGGTGGTCCTCCTGTGGATCGGCTGGTTCGGGTTCAACGGCGGTTCGACGTTCGGCACGGCCGACTCGTTCTTCGGCGAGGCCATGCTGAACACGCAGCTCGCCGCCGCGGCCGGCGTGCTCGGCGCGGTGCTGACCGTGTACCTGAAGACGCGCTCGCTCGACGTCGGCATGGCCGGTAACGGCGCGATCGCCGGCCTGGTCGGCATCACGGCGCCGGCGGGCTTCGTCGAGTACTGGGCGGCCCCGATCATCGGGTTCCTCGCCGGCGTGCTCGTCGTGATCGGCGTGCTGGCCATCGAGAAGCGCCTCGACGACCCGGTCGGCGCGCTCTCCGCGCACGGCCTGGCCGGTATCTGGGGCACGGTCGCGGTCGGCATCTTCGCCAGCCCGCGGCTCGTCGACATCGACGGTGGCGCCTCCCCGGGCATCTGGTACGGGCTGTTCAACGGCGATGTCGCCTTCGGCGGCACGCTCGGTCAGCTCGCGGTCCAGGCGCTGGCGGTGGTGCTCACCTTCGCGGTGGTGTTCATCCTCTCCTACGCGACGTTCGCCATGATCAAGGCGACGATCGGCCTCCGGGTCAGCGAGGAGGAGGAGCTCGCGGGCCTCGACATCTCGACCCACGGGATGTACGGGTACCCCGAGTCGTTCATCCCGCAGGAGGAGTACCCGGTCAACAGCGGCTTCGAGCCGCACGTGGCGGGTACGCCATTGGCGACACCTACCCCTGCCCAGCAGGCGAGTTCCTGAGGGGAGGTGAGCTAAGTGAAGAAGATCGAGGCATACATCCGCCACGAGGCGTTCGAGCCGATCCGCACGGAGTTGCTCGAGAAGGGATTTCCCTCCCTCTCGATCACCGAGGTGAAGGGCTCGGGCCGCCAGAAGGGCATCGTCGAGCACTACCGCGGGTCAACCCTGACGGTGAACGTGCGGCCGAAGCTGAAGGTCGAGGTCGTCGTCGAGGACAAGGACAAGTCCCTCGTCGTCGAGACGATCCTCAAGCACGCCCGCACGGGCGCCGTGGGCGACGGGAAGATCTTCGTGATCCCCGTCGAGGAGGCGATCCGCATCCGTACCGGCGAGGAGGGCGACATCGTCCTCCAGGCCCACGACGAGGCGGAGATTCCCGCGTAGGGAGCGATCGGCGACACGCCGCGCCCGGGAGCAGCGGGGCCCCGGGCGCGGCATCGCTCCCATCCCTTGGCGCCGGCATGCAGGATCTGCACTCGAGGATGCTCGCGGCGTTGCTCGACGGTGAGGGACTCCAGAGCGTCGTCGAGCTCGCGGCCGCGGAGGCAGGGGCACCGGTCGCGGTGGTCCTGCCCAGCCGCAACCTGAGCGCCGCTTCCGACGAGTCCGTCGACCTGGACTCGTTGCGCGCCGCGGGCGGCCAGCGCCCGCCCGGGGTCGCCCACTTCGAGCCCGTGCGAGTGGGCGACGAGGTGATCGGCGAGGTCTTCGCGCTCCAGGCGCGCAACGGCGTGCCGCGGCCGAGCATCGACATCGCCGAGGTCCTGCGCACCGCCGCGCTCGCGGTGGTCACCGAGGTCGCCGTCCTGGACGCGCGCGACGAGCTCGCGGGCGAGCTGCGCGGCTCGCTGCTCGAGGACGTGCGGGCGCAGGCCGTCTCCGCCGACGAGATCGTCCGCCGCGCGGCCCGTCTGGGCTGCGACCTGACGCGGGGCGCGGTCGCCTTCGTCGCCGAGATCCGCAGCGTGCTGCCGCGCCACGCGGCCGCGCTCTTGACCAGCGAGCACGAGGGGGCGATCGCCGAGGTTCTCGAGTGGGGCGAGGAAGAGGGCGGCCAGCGCGTGTACGCGCTTCTCCCCGCGCGCGGCGGAGCCGACGCCGAGGAGCGGACGATCGCCTCGGCGCGCGCCCTCGCCGGGCGCCTGCGCCCGCACGGCCCGGCGGCGTTCTCGTCGTTCTGCGAGGAGCCGGGCGACCTCGGCCGCGCTTTCGCCGAGGCGGAGCTCATGCTCGCCGTGGTCGCGCGCGACGAGCGGCTCGCGGACAGGCTCGCGGGCGAGGTGGGCGACGGCGTCTACCGACTGCTCTTCCGGGCACTGGCGAGCGACCCGGACGAGGTGCGCCGCTTCTACGAGGAGACCGTCGAGCCGCTGGTCGAGCACGACCGCCGCTACCACACGGACCTGCTCGGCACGCTCGAGGCCTACCTCGACAACGACTGCAACATGAATGCGACGGCGCGCGCCGTATACGCGCACCGGCACACGGTCGCGCACCGGCTGCAGCGAATCCGGGAGCTGAGCGGCCTGGATCCTGCGAACGGGGCCGACCGCGAGCGGCTCGGTCTCGGCATCAAGGCGTACCGGATCCTGGCGCCGACGCTGCACCGCTGAGGGCGCCCGCCGATCGCCGGCCGCGCGCCGCGGTCAGTCGTTCTCCGACAGGGCTGCGCGCCGGGCCTGCTCGGCGGCCTCGCGGGCGCGCTCCTCGTACTCGCGGCGCAGGCGCTCCGCGGCCTCGGCCTGCCGCTGCTCGGCGAGCCTGCGCGCCTCGAGCGCCTGCTGGCGAGCCTGCACGGCGACCTGCCGCTGGAGCTTCTTCTCGAGCGCCTCGAGCCGCTTCTGGGCCTCGGCGGCCGCCCGCTCCTCGGCCTCCTTGCGGACCCGCTCCTGCTCCTCGCGCAGCCGCGCCTCGATCTCGGCGGCGACCTTGCGCTCGGCCTCCTCGCGGGCGCGCTCGGCCTCCTCCTCGGCGCGGCGCCTGACCTCCTCGAGCTCGGCCTTCATCCTCGCCTCGGCCTCGGCGCGGGCGCGCGCCTCCGCCTCGCGCGCCATCCGGTCGACGAGGCCCTCGAAGCGCCGCTGCCAGCGCGCGGCCTCCTGCTCGGCCTGGGCGCGCTTCTCGATCTCCTCGCCCACGCGCCGCTCCGCTTCCTGGGCCGCGAGCTCGACGTCGCGGCGCGCCTTCCGAGCGGCCTCCTCGGCCTTGCGCTCGGCGGCGGCGATGCGCTCGGCCGCCTCCTGCTCGGCGCGCTCGCGCGCCTCGGCGGCGGCCTTCGCCGCGAGCTCCCGCGCCCGCTTGGCGGCCTGCTGCTTGAGGCGGGCGGTGATCTCGCGCAGCTTCTCCTGGGCGCGGGCGCGCAGCTGCTCGCGCGCCTCGGCGACGCGCTGCTCGATCCGCTCCTCGGCCTCGGCCTCGGCGCGCTGGACGCGCTCCGCGGCGTCGGCCTCAGCGCGCTGGACTCGCTCCGCCGCGTCCGCTTCGGCGCGCTCGGCGCGCTCGGCGGCCTCCGCCTCGGCGCGCTCGACGCGCTCGGCCGCGTCGCGCTCGATCTCCTCGATGCGCTCGGCCGCCTCCGCCTGGGCGCGCTCGACGCGGTCCGCGGCATCCGCCTCCGCGCGCTGGATGCGCTCGGCCGCCTCGGCCTCGAGCGCCTCCTTGCGTTCGGCCAGCTCGCGCTCCGCGGCCGTCGCGCGTTCCGCAGCGGCCTCAGCCTCCGCGCGGGCGGACTCGACCTCGGCCTTGGCGCGCTCCTCGGCGGCGGCGATCGCCTCCTCGGCGCGGCGCTGCGCGGCGCGCGCCTCCTCCTCGGCTGCGGCGATGCGCTGGTCCGCTTCGCGGCGCAGCTCGCTCGCGCGCTCCCCCACGCGCCGCTCAGCCTCCGCGCGGGCGGCCTCGGCGCGCGCCTCGGCGTCGCGCGCCTTGGCGCGCGCCTCATCGGCCTCCCGCTCGGCCGCGGCAGCACGCTCCTCCGCGGCGGCGCGGGCGCGCTCGGCGGTCTCGGCGCGCTCCTGCGCGGCGCGCAGCTCGTCGCGCAGGGCCTGGGCCTCGCCGCGCGCGCGGCGCAGATCCTCGGCCAGCTCGGCAATGCTTTCGCCCCGCGCCCGCTCGGCCGCGGCGCTCACCTCCGCGGCGGCGCGACGCGCTTCCTCGGCGGCGCTCAGCGGGGGCTCCTCCGCGGGATCCACGGCCCGCAGATGGGGCTTACCAAGGCCCTGTCCCTGTCGGTCACTGTCCGGCATCGGCGGCAGGCCCGGGGACGGTGTCGGGGGAAACCGCGCCGGGCGGCGCGAGCGTACCGCAGCCGAGGGACGGCCGGGGGCGCGGCGGACCCGCGACGTGGTTTCAGCCCACGTTGCCGGAAAACGGCATTCAGGGCTGAACCCACGCGAGTCCGCCGACTCCGTTCAGCCCACGTTGCCGAATTCCGGCAACCAGGACCGAATGCCGTCCCGCGCCGCGGCGGCTCGGCGCGCGCACCGGCCGCGTCCGCACCCCCGTCTTCGCCGCCCTGCCCCGTGCGAACGGCGCGGCCGAGGCCTCAGAGCCCCGGGATGCCCGGGTCGCCGGAGCTGTTGTCGATGAAGAAGGCCGCCACCCCGATCAGGATCAGCAGGATGCCGGCGATGACGGCCAGCGTCACCCGCGCGACCTGCCCCCAGGCGCCCACGAGGAAGCCCGCCGCGATCACGACGAGGTACGGCAAAAGATCGGTGACGCTGCTTGCGATGCCGGTGAGCATGGGGGGACTATGGCGGCTGCGGCGGCGCCGGGACGCACGCCGTGCCCTCGCCCTTCATCTACGCTGGTGTCCATGGCGGATGCCACCGCGAATTTCACCGACGTCGCGGAGGTCAAGGAGGCCCTCGCGCGCGTCGGCTACCTGGCCGACGAGCCCGCTGCGCTGGTCTCGTTCCTCGCGCAGACGCTCGGCAAGCCCGTCCTCGTCGAGGGCCCCGCGGGCGTCGGCAAGACGGAGCTCGCGAAGGCGCTCGCGCGCGCGACCGGCCGCGAGCTCGTGCGGCTGCAGTGCTACGAGGGGCTCGATGAGTCCAAGGCGCTGTACGAGTGGAACTACCGCAAGCAGCTGCTCAGCATCCAGGCGCGCGCCGTCGAGCGCGCCGCGGGCGACGGCGGGGAGATGAGCCCCGGCGAAGCGGCCGACGAGGCGGCCGGCGGGATCTTCACCGAGGAGTACCTGCTCACCCGCCCGCTCCTCAGGGCGATCGCCAGCCCCGACCCGGTGGTCCTGCTGATCGACGAGATCGACAAGACCGACCAGGAGTTCGAGGCGATGCTCCTCGAGGTGCTCTCGGACTTCCAGATCTCGATCCCGGAGCTCGGCGTGATCGAGTCGCGCACGCACCCGATCGTCGTCCTCACCTCGAACAACTCGCGCGAGCTCACCGAGGCGCTCAAGCGTCGCTGCCTGTACCTGTGGCTCGACTACCCGTCGGTCGAGCGCGAGATGGAGATCGTCCGGCTGCACTCTCCTGAGCTCGACGAGACGCTTGCGCGCAAGCTGGTCGAGGTCGTGAACATGGTCCGCGCCCTCGACCTCAAGAAGCCGCCCTCGATCGCCGAGTCGATCGACTGGGCGCGCGCCCTGCTTTTGCTCGGCGCCGACGACATCGACCGCGACGTCTTCACCCGCACGATGTCGATCATCGTCAAGCACCGCACCGATCTCGACCTCGTCGCCGAGCGCGTCGGCATGCAGCTCGGCGGCGAGCCGACCCGCGCCGAGGCGAGCGGTTGAGCGCCCCTCCCCCCGGCCTGGCAGCCCGACTCGTCGAGCTCGGCGAGGAGCTGCGCGCGGAGGGGATGTCGGTCGGGACGAGCGAGCTGCTCGACGCGTTTGCGGCGCTCGAGGCCGTGCGGTGGACCGAGCCGAACGACTTCCGCGAGGCGCTTGCCGCGACGCTCGCGAAGTCCCAGGAGGACCGGCGCATCTTCGATCTGGTCTTCGACCGCTTCTTCTTCCGCGCTGTTGAGCTCGAGGCCGTTCAGCGCGACGTGCGCGAGGGCCACCGCTACACCGGCGGCGAGCGCATCGACCTCGACCGGCTCAGCGAGGCGGTCCGCGAGGCGATCGCGGAGGGGCGCGACGGGGAGATGCGCGACCTCGCCCGGCTCGCCGTGGTCTCGTTCGGCCGCCAGGGTGACGGCTCTGGAGTGGTGGGCGTGGACGTGCAGCGCATCCGGCGCCATCTGGGCCTGCAGTCGCAGGCGCACGTAAAGCCGGGCGAGCGCGCCCTCGACCGCACGCAGATCGCCCGCTTCGAGCGCCACCTGAGGCGCGAGCTCGAGCGCCTGCAGATCGAGCGCACGCAGAAGCTGCCGCCGGCGCGCCCCCTGGCCGACCTCGACCGCGCCCTGCCGACGAGCCCGACCCAGGACCTGGCTGCCGTGCACCGCGCCGTCGCCCAGCTCAAGCGCCGACTCGCCACGCTCGGCCACGACCAGCGCGGGCGGCGCCGGCGCTCGATCGTCGACGTGCGCCGCACGATGCGCGCATCCCTCGAGACGGGCGGCGTGCCCCTGCGCCTGCGCTACCGCCCGCAGCGGCCGCGGCGGCCCGAGATCTACGTGCTCTGCGACGTCTCCACCTCGGTCACGTCGGCGAGCGTCTTCTTCCTCTCGGTCCTGCACGCGCTCCACGACTCGTTCCGCAAGCTGCGCTCGTTCGTGTTCATCGAGCGGATCTCGGAGGTGACCGAGGTGTTCGAGCGCGAGCGCGACTTCCGGAAGATCTCGGAGCGCATCAGCCGCGAGGGCGGCGTCGCCGACGTCTCCGGCTACACCGACTACGGCCGCGTGTGGCGCGAGTTCGCCGCCGAGATCGCCGAGGACCTGGACCCGCGCTCGACGGTGATCATCCTCGGCGACGCGCGCACGAACGGCCGCGACCCGCACCCCGAGGCCTTCGCGGAGATCACCCGGAGCGCCGGCCGCACGTTCTGGCTCAACCCCGAGCCCCGCCTGTACTGGAACTACGGCGACTCGGTGATGGCCGTCTACGAGCCGCACTGCACGGCCGCCTTCGAGTGCTGGACGACGAAGCACCTGGAGGACTTCGTGAACGTCGTCGCGGGCGGCCGCCAGGCGACGATTTGAGCGGCGCACGACCCCGCGCCCGCGATTAGCCTTGCGCCATGGGTTCGGGGGCCCTCGTCCGGAGGAGAGCGGCCGCGAGCGCCCTCACGGGCGCGCTGCTCGCCCTCGCGCTACCGGCCGCCGACGCCGACGCGCGCGCCGAGAAACCCGCGGCACGGGCCGGCGACGCGCGCCACGCAACCGCCGCGCAGCGCGGCAAGAAGGCCCGCAAGCGCCGCTCCCTGCGCACGATGCGCATCGCGCCTGACGGTGCCGCGCGGCATGCGAACGGCACGCCGCGCGAGCTCTCAGCGCGGCGGATCAAGAGGCCGCGCGTGCACCTCATGCTGGTCGCCTGCGACGGCGCGAAACGGCGCGGGCGCGAGCTCGCCTTCCGGCGCAGCGGTGGCACGGTCGACTCGGGCCCGGTCGCGGCGTCGCTTGCGAGCGTCGCCGGGGAACCCACGAGCGGCGCGCCCACCCAGGTCGGCCCCGTGCGCGCCGGCCGCCGGCTCGATTTCACGGTCACCGGCACCGACGGGTGCGCGCTCGCGGTGGTCTTCGTGGACCGCGACCGCGACGGCCGCCTCGACGTCAAGCGCTCGGGCGTTCCCACGGAGCCCTACGGCGCGGGCGGGCGCACGCGCTTTGAGCCGCTCGGGGTCTCGTTCCAGGGGGCCGGCCCCTGCGACCCGCTCGACCCGGCGGTCTGCCTGCAGCCCTTCCCGAACGATCACTTCACGGTCGCCGACCCGAGCACGGACACCGGGCGCCGCGTGGCGTTCGGGCGCGCGATGATGCCGCGCTCGAACCTCGGCGCACCGATCGACCCGACCGAGTGGAACCGTAACGACGGCTTCTCGCCCGGGTCGATGCTGATCACGAAGGTGCCGGGCCTGGAGACGCAGGAGGCGTTCGAGCGCACCGGCGCGGTGCCGATCACCGACATCGCGCGCAGCTTCGATCCGGACCAGCCGATCGTGGTGATCGACGCGGAGACGCACGAACGGCATCTGATCTGGAGCGAGCTCGACGCGAACCCGGTCAACCCGGCCGACGTCAACCTGATCATCCGGCCGGCGGTTAACTTCGAGGAGGGCCACCGCTACATCGTCGCCCTGCGCAAGCTGCGGAACGCCGAGGGCGAGATCATCCCCGCCCAGCGGCCGTTCCAGATCTACCGCGACCGGATCATGACCTCCGACCCGCTCGTCGAGGCGCGACGGGAGCACTTCGAGTCGCTGTTCGCCGACCTGCGCCAGGCGGGGATCGCGCGCGAGGATCTGTACCTCGCGTGGGACTTCACGGTGGCGAGCGAGCGGAATCTGACCGAGCGGATGCTCTCGATCCGCGACGACGCCTTCGCCCAGCTCGGCGACGCGGACCTCGCCGACATGAAGGTCGAGGGCCGCTCCCCCACCTTCGTGATCACCTCGGTGACCGACTACCAGCCGTGCGGCGACGACGGCTGCGAGCCGGGCCTGCAGCTCCCCGACCTGCCGATCGTCGGGCCGCTGCTCGACCCGGTGACCGGGCTGATCACCTCGATCGTGAGCCCGCTGCTCGGCATGGCGCCCGAGGACGACCGCATCCTGCGCAAGGTCCAGGGCGAGCTCGTCGTCCCCTGTTACACGAACCTCCCCCTTTGCACGACGCTCTCGCAGTTCTCCTACTCCTCGCCCGCCGACACGATCCCCGACCGGCTGCCCGGTAACGTCACGCTCGCCGCGTTCACCTGCCTGATCCCGCGCTCGGTGGTGGCCGACGGCGAGCTGCGGAAGGCGCGTCCCTCGCTCTACGGGCACGGGCTGCTCGGCTCGCACGGCGAGGTCGAAGCGGCCAACGTCAAGGCGATGGCGAACGAGCACAACTTCGTGTTCTGCGCCACCGACTGGGCCGGGTTCGCCGAGCAGGACTTGCCGACGATCGCGCTCATCCTCCAGGACCTCTCGAACTTCCCGAAGCTGCCCGACCGGACCCAGCAGGGGATGCTCAACTTCCTCTTCCTCGGCCGGGCGATGATCCACCCGCAGGGGTTCAGCTCGCACCCCGCGTTCCAGTTCGGCGGGCGCTCGGTGATCGATACCGACCGGCTGTTCTACGACGGCAACAGCCAGGGTGGGATCCTGGGCGGCGCGCTGACCGCGGTGGCGCCTGACTTCGACCGCGCCGTGCTCGGCGTGCCGGGCATGAACTACTCGACGCTGCTGCGGCGCTCGGTCGACTTCGAGCCCTACGCCGAGGGCAAGTTCATCGACGGCCTGCCCGACCTCGGGCTCGGCCTGTACGACCGCTACCCGAACGAGCTCGAGCGCCCGCTGATCCTCGCGCTCATGCAGATGCTCTGGGACCGCGCCGAGGCGAACGGCTACGCCCACCACATGACGAAGGACCCGCTCCCGAATACGCCGCCGCACGAGGTGCTGCTCCAGGTCGCCTTCGGCGACCACCAGGTCTCGATGTGGACGGCCGAGGTGGAGGCGCGCACGATCGGCGCGGCGACCAACCCGACCCCGCTGGACCCGGGCCGGCACCCGGACGTCGACCCGCTCTTCGGCATTCCGCGGATCACCGCGTGGCCGTACGAGGGCTCGGCGGTCATCTACTACGACTCCGGCCCGCCGCGCCCGGGCGACGAGGGCGTCGTGGCGCCACCGACCGCGAACGTGCCGCCGCGGCCGCCCGAGTACGGGCGCGACCCGCACTCCGACCCGCGCAGCGATCCCGCGGCGCGCGTGCAGAAGTCCGAGTTCCTGCGGATCGGCGGCCAGGTCGTCGACGTCTGCGGCGGCAGGCCCTGCTACACGCGCGGCTGGACCGGCGCGGGCTAGGCGCGGCAGAGGATCGTGACGCTGCGCGTGCGCGCCTTCGGCTGGATGAAGGCGAGGGCGCGCTCCGCCTCCTGGCGCAGCGCGCGCTCGTCGCGCTTGCGGATCCGCCAGCCGAGCTCGATCCGCATGGTCACGTCGCGGCCCGAGCGGTCGAGCTTCCACAGCCCCGCGAAGTAGCCGTCCACGAGCACGCTGCCGCGGTCCGCCTCGTGGTCCGGGAGCATCGGCGCGGGCGGCTCGGACGGCACGATCCGCGAGCGGTCCTGGTGGCCGAGCAGGACGTTGTCGTAGTTGGGGAGCACCCGCGGCGGCGCGGGCACATCGGGGTCGGGCAGCGGCCCGTCGGGCACGTCGAAGAGCTCGGTGCCGGACTGGTCGTAGAAGACTCGCAGCTCGCCGCGCAGCTCCTCGAAGACCTCCTTGAGCCGCGTCAGGCCGGACCAGTTCTGGATGTCGCGCACGCTCGCCGGCCCGAAGGCGGCGAGGTAGCGGCGCACGAGGTCCGCGCGGGACGCCTCCGCCGACACGGGCTCGCCCAGCCACCGCTCGACCGTCGTCCAGCGCGCCCGGCCCGCCCTCCCCCACACGCCGCGCGGCGGCACCTGCACGAGCGGCACGAGGTAGGTGCCCGCGTAACCGAGCGGGTTGGCGTCGACGCCGGGGAAGCGCTCGGCGAGCAGGCGGCCCAGCTCCGAGCGCCCGCGCGGCTCCGCGTCGACGAGCTCGCGCACCGCGGCCCGCAGCTCGTCGTGGTCGACGCCGGCGATCTGCGTGCTGAACGGCGAGCCCTTGAAGACCCGCGCGATCACCGGCTCCACCAGCGCACGCAGGTGAGCGCGTCGCGCGCGGTGGCCATGTGCACGGTCCCGCGCATGAGCAGCATGCGCACCGCCCCGCGGTCCTCGACCGTCGCGCCGAGCTCGTCGGGATCGAAGTCCCGCACACGGCTCCACAGCCCCAGATACGGGTCGAGCGGAACCTGGTTCTGCATGCCGACGAGGCGCTCGAGCATCTCGGCGGGCGTGGCCTCGACCCGCTCGAGCAGCCCCTGGCGCGCGAGCAGGGCGCGGTTGAGCGCGCGCTCGCAGAGGGTGTCTCCCGGGCTCGCCACGGCGCGCAACGCTACGGCACCGCCCACCCGGAACCGCCACGCCCACCCCGTGCCGGGCGCGCGCAAACGTTGCGCACAGCAACGAGATCGCACGGTCGGCGGGCTGGGGGCGACCCGGGAGCGGTCGAGCCGCCCGGCGTGCCGCGCAGCGCGCCCGGCCGATGACGGTCTACACTGGCCGCGAACAACAGGGGGGCTCGCGGGCAAGCGGGCTGAGATAGCGCCTGACACCGAACCCCGGCGCTGACCCTTAGAACCTGTGCGGTAATGCGCGCGGAGGGAGCATGACGGCTGATTCACGGGCTCCCGCGTCGGAGCCCGAATTGATTTCGGAGGACGCACCGGGCGCGGGCGTGGTCGCGGTGCGCGGCGTCCACCGCTCCTTCGGCGAGCTGCGCGTCCTCGACGGCCTCGATCTGGAGGCGGCGGAGCACGAGGTGGTTGGCTTGGTCGGCCCGTCGGGGTGCGGCAAGTCGACGCTGCTCGAGACCGTGGCGGGCCTCATCGAGCCCGACGCCGGCGCGGTGAGCGTCGGCGGCGAGCGCGACGCGGCCGGGCGCCTGCGCCGCTGCGCCTACATGCCCCAGCGCGATCTGCTCTTCCCCTGGCTGACCGCGATCGACAACGCCGCGCTCGCCCTGCGCAACCGCGGTCAGTCGCGCAAGCGGGCGCGCGCCGCGGCCATGCCGCTCTTCGAGCGCTTCGGGCTCGCCCAGTTCGCCGAGGCGCGCCCGCGGGAGCTCTCCGGTGGCATGCGCCAGCGCGTCGCGTTCCTGCGCACGCTGCTCGCCGGCAAGCCGGTGCTCCTGCTCGACGAGCCGTTCGCCGCGCTCGACGCGATCACGCGCGCCGAGATGCAGGGCTGGCTCGCCAGCGCGCTCGGCGAGACGCCGCGCACCACGCTGCTCGTCACCCACGATGTCGAGGAGGCCCTCTACCTCTGCGACCGCGTCGCCGTGCTCAGCCCGCGCCCGGCCCGGATCGTCGCCCAGCTGACGCCGCCCGCGCCCCGGGCCGCCGACCGGACCGCGACCGTCACCGACCCGGCCTTCGCCGCCATGCGCGAGCGGGCGCTCGAGGCCCTGCGGGAGGGCGCCCGATGAGGCGCGCCATCGGACCCGCGCTCGTCGCGCTCGCCCTGATCGCGCTGTGGGAGGTGCTCACGCGCACGGGCGCCCTGGGCGCGATCCTCGGCATCGACGAGCAGACCCGCGACGTGCTCGTGCCCGGGCCCACCGACGTGCTCACCACGCTCTGGGACGACCGTGGCCTGCTCGCCGAGAACGCCTGGGTGACGCTGGTCGAGGTGGCGGCGGGCTTCGCCGTCGCCCTCGCCTGCGGCGTCGCGTTCGCGCTCGCGATGCACTTCTCGGGGCTCGTGCGGCGGGTGCTCTACCCGCTCGTCGTCGCCTCGCAGACGATCCCGATCATCGCGATCGCCCCGATCCTCGTGATCTGGCTCGGCTACGGCATCGGTCCCAAGCTCGCCGTGATCGCCCTGATCTGCTTCTTCCCGGTGACCGTCAACACCTACGACGGCTTGCGCTCCGTCGACCCCGACGCGATCCGGATGATGCGCACGCTCGACGCCGGCCGCCTGGCGATCCTGCGGCGGGTCGAGCTGCCCGCCGCCCTGCCGTTCTTCTTCTCGGGCGCGCGCATCGCGGTCGCCGTCGCGGTGATCGGCGCGGTCTTCGGGGAGTGGTCCGGGGCCAACGAGGGCCTCGGGCACCTGATGCTCGTCGAGCAGGGCCAGCTCCAGGCCGCGCGCGTGTTCGCCGCCGTGGTCGTGCTCTCGGCGATGGCGATCGCCCTGTTCGGGCTCGTCTGGGCGCTGGAGCGCCGGATCGCCTGGTGGGGGAAGGAGGGGTTGAGGTGAGACCGTCGATCGAAAGGAGTGATGTGACGAGAAGGGTCCAAGCGATCCTCGGAGGGCTCGCGCTGCTGGCGGCGCTGGTCGTCGCCGGCTGCGGCGAGAAGGACGAGTCGACGGCCAGCGGCGCCGAGGCGGAGCCGTTCGAGCTCGCGCTCGACTTCTACGTGAACCCGGACCACGCCGGGATCTACATGGCGCTCGAGCGGGGCTACTTCGAGGAGGCCGGCCTCGACGTCCGACCGCGCGTGCCGTCCGACCCCTCGGCGCCGATCCAGCAGGTCGCCGCCGGGCAGGTCGACCTCGCGGTCTCCTACGAGCCGGAGGTGCTGATCGCGCGCGACGAGGGCCTGCCGGTGAAGGCCGTGGCGGCGCTCGTCCCCCACCCGCTCACCTCGCTGATCTCGCTGCCCGCGGCGGGCATCCGGGACGCCGCCGATCTACGCGGCAAGACGATCGTGACCGCGGGCATCGCCTACCAGGACGTCTTCCTCGACGCGATCCTCGAATCCGAGGGCCTCGCCCCTGACGACGCCAAGCGCGTGGACGTCGGCCTCGGCCTACTGCCCGCGGTGCTCTCTGGCCGCGCCGACGCGATGCTCGGCGGCTTCCGCAACATCGAGGGCGTCGACCTCGCGGAGCGCGGCCGGGATCCGCGCGTCGTGCCCGTCGACGAGCTCGGCATCCCCACCTACGACGAGCTCGTCCTGGTCGCCAACGAGAACGCGATCGAGGAGGACCCCGAGCCGATCCGGCTCTTCATCGAGGCGCTTGAGCGCGGCACCCGCGATGCGGTGGACGACCCCGAGGCGGCGGCCCGCGCAGTGCTGGAGGCGGGCGAGGGCCTCGACCCCAAGCTCACGCGCGCCGAGGTGGAGGCGACGCTGCCCCTGCTCCTGCCGGAACGGCGGCGCGACCCGTTCGGCTACATGCGCCCCGCCGAATGGGAGGAGTTCGCCGGGTTCCTCGTCGACCGCCACTTCATCGAGACGCGGTTCAGCGCCGACGAGGTGCTCACGAACGAGCTCCTGCCGGATAACGCGCGCGCCGACTAGGCACGACCACCCGCGCCGAGCGTGCGAGAACGTCGCGCACTACACCGAAGCGCACGCTCGGCGGTGGGGCCGTGGGTTCAGGCCGCGTCGGCGTAGTAGTCGGGGGCGAGCGGCAGCCCGCGCGCCCTCGACTGCGTCCACCCGTAGTGGCTGAGCGAGAAGATCCCAGCGAGCCCGCGATAGGGCTCGTAGCGGGCGTAGAACTCCTCGACCTCGCTCACCATCGCGCGCCGCCCGAGGCCGGCGATCACGCCGACCAGCTTCACGTAGGCGAGGTCGCCGGCCGGGAGGGCGTCCGGCTCGCCACGGCCGAGGAGCCGCAGGCACTGCAGGGTCCACGGGCCGATCTCGCGGATGCGCAGAAAACGGGCGTCGGCGGCCGGGTCTGCGGGGTCGGCCCGGCCGCTCGCTATCTCCCGGGCGCAGCGGATCATCGCCAGGGCGCGGGCCGGCGCCAGGTCGCACGCGGCGAGCTCAGCCGGGGCGAGGCTCGCGATCACGTCGGGGCGGGGCACGTCGCGCAGCACGGGCGCCGCCCCGCGCGCGCCCGGGGGCGCGAGGGCCGCGCCCCAGCGGCGCACCAGTCGGCGCTGGATTGCGGCCGCGCGCGATGACTCGATGAGCTGCTCGGTGATCGCCCAGGCCAGCGCCTCCCAGGCGAACGGCCTGCGCGTGGGCCGCAGCCACGGACGGCGGCGGATCGCCGGGCCGAGGAACGGGTCACGCCGGAACGCCGCGTAGAAGCCGCTCAGGTCGTCGTCGACGCCCAGCGCGAACCGCATGCGCTCGAGCGCGCGCTCGCGGGCCTCGGCAGTGCCGTCCGAGACCGCGCGCATGGCCACCTCGCCGCTGCGGCGCTGCCAGGCGTGGACGACCACCGGCTCGCCGTCCACGTGGAGCAGGCGCGTGAGCATGTTGCGGTGCAGGCGCGTGACCCCGTCGCGCCGCCCGCGCACGAGCAGGCGGTAGGGCGAGGGCGGCCGGACCTCGATCTCGAGGGCGGCGGCCAGGGCGGCCCGCCCCCTAGCGCCCCAGCAGGTGGACGTCGACGAGGAAGGAGCGGCTCGCGACGACCTCGCGCCGGTCGCGCCGGCCGAGGCGGATCGAACGCCGCTTCCTGCCGGAGCCCTTGGCCACGGCCTTCGCCGCGACCACCGTGGCCGCGCCCGCGACGATCCCGCCGGCGGCCGCGATCGCCACTGCCCGCGCCTCGCTGCTCAGCGGAGCCAGCCCCCGAGGCGCCGGCTTGGCGACGGCCTGCGACGCGGCACCCGCGTCGCTCTCCTCCTCAACGGCCTCGGCCTCGAGCACCTCGTCCTGCATGCGGAGCAGTCTAAAGCTGCGGCCAGCGGCAGAGCCGCCGGCCGGCTGCCGGTCGCCGGTCGTCGGTCGCCGGTCACCGGTCGTCGGTCCCTAGGGACAAGTCGTTCAGCCAGTCTTCGGATCGCGGTCGTGCCTCGCCGGCCACAGGGGTCGCCCACCACCCAGGTCGCGCCCCAACCGGCGACCGGCGACCGGCGACCGGCGACTACTCGCCCGCGTCCCTCAACCTGCGCTCGTAGATCCGATACCGCTGCACGACCTTGCCGCCCATGCCCTCCATGGCGCGGTTCATCGGCTCGTTCGTCTCCAGGATCCAGCCCATGTGCCCACCCTGCAGGCCGCCGTTGAGCGCGACCTCGAGGTGCCGCTGGTAGAGCGCCGCGGCGACGCCCGCGTGCTGGTGCTCGGGGAGCACGCCGAGCGCGAACACGCGCAGGCGCGTGATGTACCGCTTGCGGTTCAGGTAGTACCACCAGCCGAACGGGAAGATCCGGCCCTTCATGCGGGCGAGCACCTGGTTGATGTCGGGCAGGGTGAGCGCGGCGCCCACCGGCTCGCCGTCGCGCTCGGCGATCATCGCCCAGTCCTCGTCGAGCACGGGCTTGAGGTTCTTGGCCTGGAAGCGGACCTCGTCCTCGGTGATCGGCACGAAGCCCCAGTTGCGGCCCCACGCCTGGTTGTAGATCTCCATGAAGGTCCGGACCTCGTTCTCCATGTCCCGCCGCCGCATGTGGCGGACGACGACGCCCTGCTCCTCGGCGTGCTTGGCGGCCGCGTGGATCATCGGCGTGAACTGGTTGCCCTCGGCGAGCTCGCCCAGCCAGAGGGTCCACATCAGCAGGTCCATGGCCTTCTCGAGCCCCAGACCCTCCAGCAGCTCCCGGTAGTACGGCGGGTGCCAGGGCTCGAGGATCATCGAGGGCTCGTCGTAGCCCTCGATCAGCAGGCCGCACTCGTCGTTCAGCGTGAAGTTCATCGGCCCGAGCATGCGCTCGCGCCCGCGCTCGCGCAGCCAATCGCTCGCCGCGTCGACGAGCGCCTTGGCCACCTCGGGGTCGTCGATGGACTCGAAGAACCCGAACATCCCGTCGTTGCCGCCCCGGAACTCGTCCCACCGGTAGTCGATGTGGGCGGTGATGCGCCCGACCGTCTCGCCGCCGCGACGGGCGAGGAAGAGCTGCGCCTCGGAGTGGTCGAACCAGGGGTTGCGCTTGGGGTCGAGGAACTCGCGCCGCTCGAAGCGCAGCGGCGGCACCCACTGGGGGTCGTCGCGGCGCAGTCGGTAGGGAAGCTCGATGAACTCGTTGCGCTCGCGGCGCCCGGAAACGGGATGGATCTCAACAGACATGAGCGCGCGCACGGTATCGCCTCCCTGCGACACTTGCCGCATGACCGAGACCACACGCCCCGCCGCGGACGTCTTCGAGAAGGTCCGCACCCACGATCGCCGCGAGCAGCTCGAGGCCGCCAAGCAGCACGACCTTCTGCCCTACTTCCGCGTGCTCGCCTCGGAGGCCGGCCCCGTCGTGACGATGGAGGGCCGCGAGACGATCATGCTCGGCTCGAACAACTACCTCGGCCTGACCGGCGACCCGCGCGTCAAGCAGGCGGCGCGCGACGCCCTGGAGACCTACGGCACCGGCCTCACCGGCTCGCGCCTGTTGAACGGCACCACGCCGCTGCACCTCGAGCTCGAGCGCGAGCTCGCCGAGTGGATGCAGACCGACGACGTCGTCGTCTACACGACCGGCCACCAGGCGAACGTCGGCGCGCTGAGCGCCGTGCTCGGGCCGAAGGACACGGTGATCTGCGACTCGGCCGACCACGCCTCGATCCTCGACGGCTGCAAGCTCTCCGGCGCCAAGCTGCGGCCGTTCCGCCACAACCAGATGGAGAAGCTCGAGAAGATGCTCGACCGGGCGGCGGGCGATGGCGGCGGCGTGCTGGTCGTGGTCGACGGCGTGTTCTCGATGGAGGGCGACCTCTGCAACCTGCCCGAGGTGGTCGAGCTCTGCGAGCGCTACGGCGCGCGGCTCATGGTCGACGAGGCGCACGCGGTCGGCGTGCTCGGCGAGCGCGGCGCGGGCAGCGCGGAGCTCTTCGGGCTCGAGGACCGCGTCGATCTGCGCATGGGCACGTTCTCCAAGAGCCTCGCCTCGTGCGGCGGGTTCATCGCCGGCCCCGCCGACGTGATCGAGTACCTGCGGGTCAGCTCGCGCCCGTTCATCTTCTCGGCGGCCTCGGTGCCGGCCGCGGTCGGCGCCGCGCTCGGCGCGCTGCGCGTGATCCGCAGCGAGGGCCGCGAACTCATGGACCGTCTGCTTGACAACGCCCGGTACCTGCGCCGCGGCTTCCGGGAGCTCGGCCTGCGGGTCGTCGAGCCCGGCACCCTCCCCGACGGCTCGGAGGCGACGACCCCCGTCGTCCCGGTGATCGTCGGCGAGGACTGGCAGGCCGTGCTGCTGTGGAAGGCGCTGTTCGACGCAGGCGTCTACACCAACGTCGCGATCCACCCGGCGGTGCCGCCGGGCGGCGCGCTGCTGCGAACGTCGCTGATGGCGACCCACGAGCGCGAGCACCTCGACCGGGCGCTGGAGATCTTCGAGCGGACGATCGCGCAGTTCCCCGACGTGCCCCGCGACTCGTAGACGCGGGTCGGCGGCCGCGGCCCTGCCCCCTTTTGGGTAGTTCCGACTTGTCCAGTTTTGGACAAGGGAATCCGGGCCCCGAAAAACCTGCTCTTAGCGAACGTCCGGGTGCCTCGGGGCCGGTTGTGCCGTTGACTGTTCCGCCCGAACTCGCATAGGTTGCCGCACACGCCGGACGCATCCCGGGGCAGGGAGCGGACGGGAACTGGATGAGCATTCTGGTCCCGCCCCGACCCTGGCGATCGTGACGATCGGTGGAGTCGCGGCCGGCGAAAGCAATCCCTGCAACGTCAAGCCCATGCTCTAGAGGAGGAGTGTCGATGGAAGCTGCCTCGACGATCGCCCACGCCCCGATGCCGCAACACATGCGCGCGCTCGCCGAAGCCAACCGGGTCCGGCTCGCCCGTGCCGCGCTCAAGCGGTCGGTGGCGAACGGCGACGTCGACACGGCGGACGTCGTCCGCGAGTGCCCCTGGGAGGTGCAGACGATGACGGTGGGCGAGCTGCTGCGCAGCCAGCGCCGCTGGGGCCGTACGCGGGCGCGCAAGTTCCTCGCAAGCCTCGCGCTCAACGAGAACCGCGAGCTCGGACGCCTCACCGAACGCCAGCGGCAGCTGCTCGCCAACGCCCTCGAGGCCAAGTGTCGCCTGAACTGACCGCGCGCCAACCCGAAGACGACGGGCGGGCGGCCTTCGCAGCCGCCCGCTTTTCCGTTTGGGGGGACTCGTTGCGGGGGAATCAGCGGACCTTGACGGTCACTCCCGCCCGCTTGCGGAAGGCGCGGGCAAACAGCGCGAACGCGACCGCGAACACGGCCGCGGCGATCCCGAAGCGGCCGAGCGGGGCGAGCCCGCGCGGGGCGAGGTAGTAGAGGACGCCGAGCACGACGAGCGCGCAGAACCCGGCGAGGATCGTGGAGTGCGAGCGATAGCCGGCGAAGTGCTCGCGGATCGAGAGCTCGAGCCCGCCAAGCGAGCCGAGCGCGAGCCCCGTCCCGATGAACAGCGGCCGCCTGCTCTCGTCGCCGACGAAGCCGAGCACGAGGAAGACGATGCCCACCAGCACGCAGATCTCGACGAGGGGGAACGAGCCCCAGGGCGCGGGCGGGCGCTCGTCCACGCGCGTGCGCGCCGCCGCCCGCTTGGGCCGCGGGGCGGGTGCCGGGGCCGGCTTGGGCGGCGCAGAGCCGCTCGGGCGCCTGCGGCGCCGCTTGCGCTTGCGTGAGCTGCTCAACGCTTGGGCTCGGTCACGGGGCGCGGCGTTCGCCGCGCCCCCTCGCTAACGGACATCCGGAGGAGAGCTTGACTCGCCACCAGCCGAGCAGCATGCCGATCAGGCCCAAGCGCGGTCGCGAGTGCCAGTGCCTGCACCCGCGCTCCCCCAGGTGCTCGTTCGAGATCCGCACCCACGGGTAGCGCTCGGGCTCGGCGATCATCCGCTCGAGCAGCAGCCGGCTCTCCTCCTGGGCCTCGGCGCGCTCGGCCAGCGCCCGCTGCACCTCGGACAGCCGCGCTGCGAGCGCGTCTCGCACGCGCTCGAGCTCGGCCACGTCGAGCACCCGAGGCCCGCCGATCGTCCCGACGCCCCAGTCGATCTCGTGGCGCGGGTAGGCGCTCGCCCACAGCTCGCCGAGCCGCCACTCGAGCGCGGCGATCTGCTCGCGAAGTTGGCGCCGCACCAGGCGCTCCGGGGCGCGCTCGCGCTCGCGCGCGAGGGCGAAAGTCCGTGGCTCATCGACGAGCTGCGCTGGCATCTGCGATCGGCCCTTCCCTGCAGCCGAGTCTAAGCCCCAGCGCCCCACCTTTCCAGCGGACCGAGCCCGAAGCCCACGAATACCGCGCACCGAAGCCGGGGTGGCGGGCGGCTTGGGCTGGAGCGCCTCGCTCGGGCGGCGCGGCGGGGGGCGGGCACTGCGGGGGGCGCCGTTCCCGTGGGGCGTGGCGCTCAGGCCCGCAGGGCGCCCGTCGCGAGCCAGAGGGCCTCCTCGACCGCGATGTCGGGGACGCCGCTCACCTGGATCGCGCAGAGGAGCGTCGCGGTCGTGGAGCGCGTCACCTCGCAGCTGGTGGCCGTCGCGCCGAAGAGCAGGCCGAGCGGCTCGCGCTCGTCGGCGATCACCAGCGTGCCCGCGGGCAGCTCGCCGGGGCGACCGGCCAGGGCCTCGCCCGGGAGGGACGGGCGGATGCCGGGCCGCCCCTCAACGCGGTCGGCGTCGAACGCGCGCAGCGCGACGCCCACCTCGACGGTGGCGATCGCCAGGGCGTCGGCCGGAAGCCCCGCGCTCGCGAACCCGCCGCGGCGCATCCGCTCGAGCGCGAGCTCCTCGGCGGGCGTGCGCTGCACGTCCGGGTCGAGGCCGATGTGCCGGTAGAAGACTCGGTAGGCCCAGGGGATCGGCTGGTGGCGCAGGTTGACGGCCTGCGCGCCGCCCATCCTGCCCGCTAGGTCGCGCAGCCGGTCCTTGACCGCGCGCGGGCTGCGGCGGGCGCCGCCGGGCGCGACGACGTAGCGCAGGGCGAGCGCGGGGAACTCCGCGCGCAGTCCGCCCTCCACCCAGCCGCGCAGCAGCCGGGGTTCGTCATCGCCGGGCCGCCCGCCCTCCATCAGCGCCCCTCGCGCTGCCGCGACGCGGTGAGCAGGTCGCGCAGCTCGCGCTCGAGCCCCTCGACGCTCACCGCCTCGGTCCCGATCCGCGCTTCGTGCAGGATGCCGCCGGGATAGACGAAGGCAACCGTCGGGCAGACGCCGACCCGGAACAGGTTCGAGACCGCCCCGTCTCGGTCCCAGCCGACCGGCACCTCCCAGCCGCGCTCCGCGATGATCCTCCGCACCTCGTCCCGCTCGTCGCGCACGTTGATCGAGAGGAAGTTGACGCGTCCCTCGTAGCGCCGGGCCACCTCGTCGAAGGCGTCCTGGCTCGGCAAACAGTCCCCGCCCCGCGTGAACCAGAACGAGATCGCGAGCGGCCGGTCGAACAGGTCGCAGATGCGGATCGCGCCGGGCTCGTCGATCCGGCAGGCGGGCACCCGCAAGTCCTCCGGCGGACAGGGGTTGGCATTGGTCTCGCAGTCGTCCTGGAACACGTTCGCATCGCCGACCAGCTCGCCCCGCGCGTCCGGCACAGCGAACTCGGGCAGCGGCCAGCCGCGCTCCACCGCCCCCGCGCCGAGCACGCCACCCTCCTCGTTGCTCACCGTGTTGAAGATCGCGAACGCGATCACGCCCAGGAAAACGAGACCGACGAGCGCCGAATAGGTGGCGCCCGGCCGTCGCTCCTTGCCGTCCCCGCCGCTCACCGTTCCGCTGGGCGGGGCGCGCGCCGCGTCCGGCGCGCCAGCCAGCCGGGCACCAGCCGCGCGCCGCCGTCGGCCCAGACGAGCACGGCTGGCAGGACCAGCAGCACGCCGGCGAGCGCAACCGTCAGGTCGAGCACGGTCACCAACCCGAAGTCGCGCAGCATCCGGATGTCGGTGGCGATCAGCGCCGCGAAGCCCGCGATCGACGTGATCCCCGAGGCGAGCACCGCTGCCCCGGTGCGCTCGTACGAGCGCCGCAGCGCCCCGCCGATCGGCTGCCCGGCCTCGCGCTCCTCGTGGTAGCGGGCCTCAAGCAGCACGCTGAACTCGGTGGCGATCGCGATCACGAGCGCACCCAGGGCCGCCGACATCGGGTTGAGCGGCACCCCGGCGACCTCGAGCACGAGCGCCGACCAACCGGTCGCGAACACGATCGGCACGAGCGGGATCAGCGCGCGCCGCACCGACCGGTACGCGAGGAGCAGGGCGAGCGCCACGGCGAGCAGGCCCGCCCCCGCCAGCAGGTAGCGGTTCCCCGAAAGCGCGGCGTTCGCGTCCGCGGCGAGCACCGAGAGACCGACCACCTGGACGTCCGTGCCCGACGGCAGCGGCTCATCCCCCTCGGGCGCCTCGATCGCCGCGCGCATGTCGTCGATGAGCTCCTTCTGCTCGTCGAACGGCATCACCCGGATCCCGAAGCTGAGCACGGCCGTGTCGCCGATCTCGCCGGTCTCGGGGTCGACCTCCACGACCGCCTGCGCGAAGTACGCCGGCAGCAGCCGCAGCAGCCCGCGGATGCGCGCGCGGCTGGGCACGGATTCACCCTGCCCGAAGAGGTCGGGCAGCGAGATCCCGGGGCAGACCTTCGTCTCGTCCTCGAGGCACGATGCGAACTGCCCCTCGAAGCCACCGAGCGCGAGCACGCGCTGGCGGTAGTCGCGCATCCACGCGATCACGTCCGGGTCGGTTAGGTCCTCGGCCGTGACGGTCACGGCGATCTCGCCCGAGACGCCCGTCGCCTCCTGCAGCGCGTCCACGTCGCGCAGCTCCGGCAGGTCGCGAGGAACGAGCTCGCGCAGGTCGGAGATCACCTCGGTCCGCGTCCCGGCGAGCCATCCGGCGACCGCGAGCACGGCGGCCACGGCGAGCACCCGCCCCGGCGTCGCGACCGACCGGGCCAGCGCGCGCTTGCCGAACGCGTCGACGCGCGTCGCGGCGCGCCGGCGCGCGCCCGCCAGGCGCCCGAGCACGCCGCGCTGCTCGCGGCCCTCGCCGCCCGGCGCGAGCGAGAGCGCCGCGAGGCCGGCGGTCAGGGCGAGCGCGAAGGCGATGACCACACCCGCGACGAGCAGCAGCCCGAACGAGCGCATCATCGGGATCGGCGAGAGCAGGAGCACGAGGAAGCCGACGGCGGTCGCCGCACAGGCCGTCGCCAGGACGGGTCCGCACACGGCCGCCGCCTCCGCCGCCGCGCGCGCGGGCGAGGACCCCGCGGCGCGCCGCTCGGCCGCGCGCGCGTGGAACTGGATCGCGTAGTCGACGGCGAGGCCGATCAGGATCGGCAGCACGGCGATCGACGCCATCGTGAGCTCGCCGCCAACCAGCGCCAGGCCGCCGAAGAGGATCGCCGCGGCGGCGAGGGCGACCACGAGCGGCAACATGCGCAGCGGCGGGCCGAAGACCAAGAGCAGGACGACCGCCATCACCAGCACCGCCGCGGCGAGCAGCACCGCGAACCCGCTCGAGAGCTCCTTGGCGAGCCCGTCGACGATCACGGGCACCCCGCTCACCAGGTACTCGCCCCCGCGCAACTTGAACGCGGGCTCCGCCACCGCATCGCGGATCAGGTCGATCGCCTCGCGGCGCTCCTCCTCGCTGAGCTCGGGCCGCAGGCGGATCGAGATCAGCGCCGCCTCCGAGCTCGGGAACAGGTAGGAGAAGCGCGCCTTCGGGGTGCCGTCAGCGAAGCGCGAGTCGAAGACCACCGAGCTCACGAAGTTGGGGTCGTCGATGCTCGGCAGGCCCGTCTGCCCGTAGCGGGCGGCCAGCGTCAGGAGCTGCTGCTGGAGCTGAACCACCACCGACTGCGCCGCGTTCCGCCGCGCCGCCTCCGCCTCCTCGCGCGAGAGCCCGTTGCGCAGCGCCTCCCGGTACGCCCTCTGGCCCTCCTCGCGCGCCTCGACCACCGCGGCGCGCGAGCTCTCCTGGAAGAGGCGGGTCGCCTGCTGCGCGAACTGGTTGAGGAACGTCGCGGGCCCGTAGACGACCCGCGCCGGTTTGCTGTCGGCGAGCTCGCGGCAGGGCTCGGGGGTCGGGATGCGGTCGGTGAGCATGTCTCGCGGCGCCGTGCCCGCGAGGCAGCTCTCCAGAATCAGCAGCCGGCCGAGGTTGCGCGTGAGCAGGAGGCGGTCGAGTTCGCCGCGGACGAGCACGACCACGGGGTCGTCGCCGAACTCCTCCTGGAACTCCGCCGTCGCGGCGAACGCCTCCGAGCCGGTGTCGACCAGCGTCTCGGGCTCCCCGTTGGGCCGCAGCCCCAGGGCCCCCACGAGCCCGAGCAGGGCGAGCAGGATCGCGAGCGCGATGACCGGCGCCGGGCGCTCCACGCACGCGGCGCCAATCCGGGCGAAGATCCCTCTCATCCTGCGCTCAGGTTACGGCTCGCATTCCCGCGGCGAGCCGCGTCGCGCCGCGCGCCCCCCTAGCCGTCGCGCGCGATCAAGTCGGCGATCAGGTCGTAGGTGCCCTCGCGAACCGAGTCGTACACGGTGTGCCCCTTGCCCGCCGGATAGACGAACAGCGGGTGGATGACCTTGAAGCCCATCCGCCGGCTCGCAACCGCCCAGCGCTTGAGCAGGGAGCGCTGGACCTTCGTGGACAGCGTCGAGAAGGCACCGGTCTGGTTCGGGGCCTCGAGCTTGAGGATCGGCCAGGCCTCCGCGTACTTGCGCTTGACGTCGCGGAGGAAGCGGCGATCCGACTCCACCAGGACCGAGCGCTTGCCGCGCGCCGCCTTGATCAGGCGCTTGCGCACCACCTTCCGATTCCCGACGAGCAGGCTGAAGCGCTTCGCGTGGGCCGCTGCGCCGCTCGGCATCCTGATGCTCTTCTTGTAGCCCGAGGAGTTGGTGATGAGCTTCCAGCCGCCGGCCGGGCACCCCTTGCCCCGCTTGATGCGGTTGGCGATCGCGAGGCGCTTCGGCTGGGAGCGCATGAAGTCGAGGAACAGCCAGTCGTAGAGGCGGCCGACGCGCTTCTTCATCCGGCACGCGTGGTCGACGACGTCCTTCACGGTCCGGCGCTTGCCGCCGACGGTCCGCGCGGTGTTGATCGCGGCGCCGAGCTTGATGCCCGCCTCCTTCAGCGCCATCAGCGCGTCCCGGACCGACGGCCGGTTGGGCGCGAGCGTGTAGCAGGCGCGCCGATCGCACTGGTTGGCCGCGGAGGTGATCCGCAGATGCGAAGGATCGGCCTGGATGATGCGGTTGATGATCTCCGGCCGCGGATCGCGCCCCTGCGTCGGGCCGCTCCAGCCGCCATGCTTGTTGATCAGGAACGCGTAGGCGATCGAGCGCACGTTCTCGCGTGACGTCCCCGCTTCAGCGCTGGGCGCGAGCGGCGGCCCGAGCAGCGTCACGCCCGCCACGAGCGCAACCACCGCCACCCATGCCCCCTTTGGCAGCACCCGTCCCATCGGTTGATTGAAACCCCCATCCCATCTGTAGTTGTTTCGGGCGCGGCCATCCCGGCCGTGCCCACCGCCAACGCGGCGTCAGTCCATCGCCAGCGGGCCGACGGTCTCCGCGTTCAAGAACTGCGAGACGAACTCGTTGTCGGAGTCGAAGAGCTCAGCCGAGGGGCCCGACTCCACGATGCGGCCCTTCCACAGGACGGCGATGAAGTCGGCGATCCGCCGCGCGGTGCCGAGGTCGTGGCTGATCACCATGTAGCACCCGCCGTTCTCCTCGTGGACCTCGCGGATCAGCTCGCAGAGCAGCGCCGTGCGGACGGGGTCGAGGCCCGAGTCGGGCTCGTCGAAGAGCACGATCGCCGGGTCGAGCACGAGCGCGCGCGCGAAGCCGGCGCGCTTGCGCATGCCGCCGGAGAGCTCGTTCGGCATCTTCTCCGTCGCCTCGGCGAGGCCGACCTCGCGCAGACGCCGGTTGACGATCTCCCCGATCTCCTCCTCCGACTTGTCGGTGTGCTGCCGGAGCGGGAAGGCGACGTTGTCGTAGATGTTCATCGAGCCGAAGAGCGCGCCGTCCTGGAAGAGCAGGCCGAACTTCTTGCGCATCTCGAACAGCTCGTCGTCGGTCATGTTCGGAACCGACTCGCCGTGCACGAGGATGTCGCCGGCGTCCGGATAGAGCAGGCCGACGATGTGCTTGATGAGCACCGACTTGCCGGTGCCCGACGGGCCGAGCACCATCGAGATCTGGTTGTCGGGCAGGCCCAGGTTGAGCCCGTTCAGGATCCGCGTGCGGCCGAACTGCTTGACCAGGTCGATGACCTCGATCGCGTCCTCGCCGCCGTGGTCGCGCTTCTCGCCGGTGTGCCAGCGGTACGGGTTGTCCTCGTCCGGCGAGACGCCCGGGATCACGTAGTCGCGGTGCAGGCGTCCGAGCTCGGGCGCCGGCTCGACGTAGGGCTCGGGCTCAACGCTGCGGTCGTTGTCTGCCAACTCTCCTCTCCTTTATCCGCCTATCGGCGCCCGCGGGTTCGCCCCCCAGAAGACGAGCGTTCCCATCATGCCGATGATGTGGACGAGCACGATGTTCAGGACCATCGACTTCGCGGTGGCCGTGCCCACGCCCACGGGTCCGCCGCTGGCGGTGTAGCCGTAGTAACAGCCAACTAGGACGATAGCGGTGGCCATCACCATCGCCTTGATCAAGCTGAATATGAGGTCGGGCGGGTTCTGGAACATCCAGAAGATCAGGAAGTAGCCGCCCGCCGAGACCTCGCCGATCTGCTCGACGACGGCGAGGTAGCTCGCGAAGAACCCGACCCCGATCGCCGCCAGGTACATGAACGGCAGCGTCAGCCAGGCGCCGAGCAGGCGGGTACCGCAGAGGAAGATCATCGGGTTCACGCCCATGACCTCCAAGGCGTCGACCTCGTCGGAGATCCGCATCGCGCCGAGCTCGGCGACGATGCCGGTCCCGACCTTGGCGGCCATCATGTAGCCGAAGGCGTACGGGATCACCTCGCGCAGGTCGCACCACGCAGCGAACACGCCGGCGTACGCGGGCGCGCCCACCGAGCGGTTGAAGTAGGCGCCCTCGATCCCGCAGGTGAGGCCGAGGATGAAGACCGTACCCCAGATGACCAGGGTCGAGCCGAGGATGAGGATGCCCGCCTGGCGCAGCGCCTCGCCGAAGTAGCGCATGACCCGGCCCGAGTAGACGATCCCCATCACGCGCCCGCAGAAGCGCGTGATGTCGCCGAGCGAGGCGAGCCAGTCCTTGGGTACAGCCAACCAACCCATCACTTAATGACCGAGATCTCCGGGTGGGTCGCCAGCAGAGTCTGCGTGAACACGTAGTTGAACGCGAACACGCCGAGGAAGGCGATCACCACCGCCTGGTTGACGGCCCGGCCCACGCCCTCGGCGCCACCGGACGCATTCATCCCCTTGTAGGCGCAGACCACCGCGATGATCGCGCCGAACAGGGTGCATTTCAGGATCGAGCCCCACAGGTCGGTGACCGACGCGTTGTTGAAGAGCGTCGCGAAGAACCCGCCGAGCGGCTGGCCGTATGCGAGCTCGGCGAAGATGCCGCCGGTGATGCCGAAGAGCAGGGCGTAGATGTCCATGAGCCCCGTGATCAGCATCAGCGCGAGGAAGCGTGGCACGACCAGGTTCTTGATCGGGTCGACGCCGAGCACCTGCAGGGCGTCCAGCTCCTCGCGGATCTTGCGGGCGCCGAGGTCGGCGGTGATCGCGGTGCCGGCGACGCCGGCGACGACGACGGCGGTCACGAACGGCGCGAACTCGCGCACCGAGGCGAGGATGAAGAAGCCGCCGAGGCGGTCGAGCGCGCCGAACAGGGACAGGAAGTTCGCCGCCTGCAGACCCGGCGCCCCGAACCCGAACGCGATCGTCGAGATCATCATCGGGAACCAGCAGAGCTGCAGCGCGAACAGGAACTGGCTGATGAACTCGCCGCCGTAGGGATACGGCGGCTTGACGGCAGCCGCAATGGTCTTCCCGGTCAGGATCATCATGTTCCCGACCTGCTCGAAGAGGGACTTGGCGGGCAGGAACGCCCTGTCGGCTACCGATCTGACCATCGCTCTCCCTGGGCTCCCGTACCCGGCCGCCCGTCTGGAGAGCGTACAGATGCCCAAAGGCCCTCACAACACCCAACCGTCGCGCCCCGAGACCGCTCGCGCAGGCGGAAGTGGTGGCAGTTGGGGGGCGATCGTGGTGGTATGTTGCTCGCGCCTTGGGGGAGAGAGGCCACAGCACCCGCGGAGTGCGGGAACGGCGCCGCAGAGCGCTCACGCTACTGGTCGGTTTGCTGCTGACCGGCGCGACGCTGGCGGCCTGCGGCGAGGACGCCGAGCGCCAGGATGCGGACGAGCCCGAGGGCGACTTCCCGGTCGAGGTCGACGTCGCGCGCTTCCCCACCCAGCAGCGGCTCGCCGACACCCAGGACCTCGTCCTTGAGCTGACCAACGCCGGCGACGAAGAGATCCCCGACCTCGCCGTCACGATCTGGACCGGAGACGAGAAGGCCTCCGGCCCGTTCCACGTGCGCACCGACCAGCGCGACCTAGCCGATCCGAACCGGCCCGTCTGGATCCTCGAGCACGGCTATCCCAAGTGCGTGAGCGCGGCGCCCGGCAAGGCGCCGCCGTGCATCGAGCCCGACCTGTTCGACCCCAAGGAGCTCGACGAGGTGAGCTCGGCGGGCGCCGAGACCGCAGCCACCGACACGTTCGCGTTCGGCCCGCTGCCGGCCGGCGAGTCACTGCGGGCGATCTGGCGCGTCACGCCGGTCGAGCCCGGCACCTACAGCGTGCACTACGAGGTCGCCGCCGGCCTGCACGGCAAGGCGCGCGCGGTGACGCCGGACGGCGGTCCCGTCGAGGGTGAGTTCGTGGTCACGATCTCCGACAAGCCGCCGCGCGCCCGCGTCACCGAGTCGGGCAAGGTCGAGCTCGACGACTAGGGGCTCGAGGGCGCCGCCGTCTACCGTTAAGTGGCGGTGCTCCGACTCCTGCCAGCCCTCCTCTTGGCCGCGGTCGCGGTGGCGCTCGGCGCTTGCGGCGAAAAGCCCGAGCCCGAGATCACCGGGCCGGCCGTCCCGCAGAGCCAGAACGGGCAGTCCGGCAGGCCCGGGCAGCCCGAGGTTGGCGACGGCTGGGGCGGCGTCGCGCTCGAGAAGATCGGCGAGTTCGACCAGCCCGTGTTCGTCGCGCAGCCGCCGGACGGCGGGCGGGCGCTCTACGTCGTCGAGCAGCCCGGCCGCATCGTCCGGGTCGACGGCCGCCGCCGCACGCGAGTCTTCCTCGACATCTCCAACCGGGTGTCCTGCTGCGGCGAGCAGGGGTTGCTCTCGATGGCGTTCGCGCCGGGCTACGAGCGCAGCGGCCGCTTCTACGTGGACTACACCGACCGCGACGGCAACACGCGCGTCGTCGAGTATCGCGTCGAGCGCGAGCGCACGGGCCGCGGCCGCAACGCGCGGACGACCGAGCGCGTCGTACCCGGCTCGGCGCGCACGTTGCTGCGGGTCGAGCAGCCGTTCGCGAACCACAACGGGGGCCTCGTGATGTTCGGCCCGGACGACATGCTCTGGATCGGTCTCGGCGACGGTGGCGCCGCCGGCGACCCGCAGCGCAACGGGCAGGACCTGGGCGTGCTGCTCGGCAAGATCCTGCGGATCGACCCGCGGCCCGACGGCGAGGGGCCCTACGGGATCCCCAAGGACAACCCGTTCACGGATCGCGCGGGCGCGCGCCCGGAGATCGCCGTCTACGGCGTGCGCAACCCGTGGCGGTTCTCGTTCGACCGCGAGCGGGGGACGCTGTGGATCGGGGACGTGGGACAGGACCGCTGGGAGGAGATCGACGCGATCGCCGACCCGACGAGCGGCGTGAACCTGGGCTGGTCCTCGTACGAGGGCACCGAGCGGTTCAACGAGGACGAGCGGGCGCCGCGCGCGCTCGGCCCGGTGCTCACCTACGGGCGCGAGGGCGGGTGCTCGGTGACGGGCGGCTACGTCGTCCGCGACCGCTCGCTCGAGAGCCTCTACGGGCGCTACCTGTACGCGGACCACTGCCAGGGACAGCTCCGCAGCTTCACGGCCCGCGACGCGATCGTCGGCGAGGTCCGCGACGACCGCGCGCTCGGCCTGCAGGTACCCTCCGTCAGCTCGTTCGCGGAGGACGCGCGCGGGCGGATCTATGCAACTTCGCTCGAGGGGCCGGTTTATCGCCTCGTCCCGGAGTGATCGCGACTACCGACTGGGATACGAGGAGCAGACCGCCGATGAGCGTTTCCCGAGCCGCGCTCCGCATCGCGCTAGTCGCCGCCCTCGCCCTGGCCTCAGCGCCCGCCGCCGCCCACGCGGGCGGCCTGGCGACCGGCATCGAGGCGACCCAGGTCGGCGGAAGCTTCAAGGCGCCGGTCTACGTGACGAGTGCGCCCGGCTTCCCCAAGCTGGTGTTCGTGGTCGAGAAGGGCGGCGTCGTGCGCGTCCTGCGCGGCAACAAGCGGGTCAAGCGGCCCTTTCTCGACATCAGCGGCCGCGTGAGCAAGGGCAGCGAGCAGGGGCTGCTCTCGATCGCCTTCCCGCCCAACTACCGCTCCAGCAGGCGCTTCTACGCCTACTACACGAGCAAGGGGTGCAAAGCGGGCAGCTGCGACATCGCGGTCACCGAGTTTCAGCGCAGCAAGAAGAGCGCCACGCGCGCCCTGGTCAGCAAAGCGCGGCGCGTGATCACGATCCGCCACCGCAACGCGCCCAACCACAACGGGGGGACCGCGATGTTCGGTCCCGACGGCATGCTCTGGCTCGGCACGGGCGACGGCGGCTTCGGCCAGCAGGGCAACTCCGCCAAACGCTCGAGCCTGCTCGGCAAGCTGCTGCGCATCGATCCGCGCAAGCCCAAGTCGCGGAAGGCGAAGCGCGGCTACCGGATCCCGAAGGACAACCCGTTCGTGGGCGGGCCCGGCCGCGACGAGATCTGGTCGATTGGGCTGCGCAACCCGTTCCGGTTCTCCTTCGACGAGGAGCGCGGCATGATCGCGATCGGCGACGTGGGCGAGACGGAGTGGGAGGAGCTCAACTACGTCGACGTCGACGCCGCGAAGGGCGCCAACTTCGGCTGGCCCCGGTACGAGGGCCTTGAGGAGCGCGGCGGTGCGCTCGGCCCCGGGCCGTTGATAGATCCGGTCCACGTCTACCCGCACTCGGGAAACACCGCGCCGCGGTGGGGCGGCGCCTCGATCATCGGCGGCGTCGTGCTGCGCGACCCGCGCTTTGCGGGCGTGCTCGACCTCGACCCGAGCGTCGGCCGCTACCTGTACGCGGACGCGTTCGACAACGTCCCGGTGCGCAGCCTCGTCTGGGTGGGGCCGGGAGTCACCGACCACCAGCTTCTGCCGGGGGTCGACCCGCAGTCCCCCGCCGGCTTCGGCACCGACCAGCGCGGCCGGGTCTGGCTCGCGGACCGCACCGGCGGCCGCGTCTACCGCCTCGACCCGGCCAGCTAGACCGGCGATCGACTTTCCTCGTCTCCCTGACTAGAAAAGTCGATCACCACCGCCGGCCCGGCCCGGTGATCGAGGTTTGTGGTCCTGGTGACTAGAAAGGTCGATCGCCGGCGCCGGCGCGAGGCGGTGATCGAGGTTCCTAGTCCACCTGACTAGGAAAGTCGATCGCCGGACCGGTGACACCGTGTCAGCGAGGCGGTAAGGTGGCGGCGGAGAGGTATGGAGCCGACCGCCACCAGCTCGCCTGAGGCCGAGGCAACCCAAGCGGCCGCGAAGGCGCCCGAGAGCTTCGAGGTGCGGCGCCCGACCGACGGGTCGGTGATCCGCTCCGTCCCGATCGACGGCCCCGATGAGGTGCGCGCGACCGTCGCGCGCGTGCGCGCGGCCCAAAAGGACTGGGAGCGCATGGGCGTGCGCGCTCGCGCGCAATGGCTGCATCGCTGGCGCGACTGGCTGCTCGACCACCGCGAGGAGATCACCGACGTCGTCCAGGAGGAGACCGGCAAGGTCCGCGGCGACGCGATGCTCGAGTCGATCTACCTCGAGGTGGCGATCAACTATTGGACGAAGGAGGGGCCGCGCTTCATCGCCGACGAGCACCCGAAGCCCACGCTGCTCATCGGCCGCACCAAGCGCCTGCGGGTGCGCTACCGCCCCTACCCCGTCGTCGGGATCATCAGCCCTTGGAACTTCCCCCTGATCCTCTCCGCCGGCGACGCGATCCCGGCGCTCACCGCGGGCGCCGCCGTGGTCATCAAGCCGAGCGAGTACACGCCGCTCGAGCTCATGGAGGTCCTGCGGGGCTGGCGCGAGATCGGCGCACCCGACGTGTTCGCGGTCGTGAACGGCATGGCGGAGACGGGCGGGGCGCTGATCGACGAGGTCGACTACCTCGGCTTCACCGGCTCCGACCGCACCGGGCGCGCGGTCATGAAGCGCGCCGCCGAGACGCTCACGCCCGTGAGCCTCGAGCTGGGCGGCAAGGACCCCGCGGTCGTGCTGAGCGATGCCGACCTGGACCGCGCCGCGAACGCCGTCGCCTTCGGCGGCTTCATCAACACCGGCCAGGTGTGCATGGCGATCGAGCGCGTGTACGTGGAGGAGCCCGTCTACGAGGAGTTCCTCGGCAAGCTGACCGCCAAGGTGCGCACCCTCAGACAGGGGCAGGACGGGCGCGGCTACGGCCGTGACCAGGGCGCGATCACATCGCCGGAGCAGATCGAGATCATCGAGCGCCACGTCGAGGACGCGCGCACCAAGGGCGCCCGGATCCTCACGGGCGGCCGCCGTGGCGAGGGTCCCGGCGACTGGTACGAGCCCACGGTGATCGCCGACGCCGACCACTCGATGCAGGTGATGGTCGACGAGACGTTCGGCCCCGTCGTCGGCGTGATGAAGGTCGCCGACGAGGAGGAGGCCGTGCGTATGGCCAACGACACCCGCTACGGGCTCTCGGCCTCCGTGTTCGCGAGCCCCGAGCGCGCCGAGCGCGTCGCGGAGCGCCTGGAGGCCGGCGCCGTGAACGTCAACGACGCGCTCATCAACTACTTCTTCCTGGAGGTTCCGATGGGCGGCTGGAAGGACTCGGGGATCGGCTGGCGTCACGGCGCGCCGGGGATCCGCAAGTACTGCCGGACGGAGACGATCGTGACGCCGCGGTTCCGCACGGCCAAGGACGAGCCGCTCTGGTACCCCTACACCGCGCGACGCCGACGGCTGCTCGCCCGCGTCTACCGGGCCGTGAACGCGCGCGGGCTCAGGAACCGACTAGGCATCTGACGTGCGCGCAGGCCGCTGGCAGGGGCGGGGGGCGCGCGCGGTCCTCACCGTCTGCCTGCTGGCGCTGGCGGCGATCGCGTCGGGCGGCGCGAACGCGGCGGGGGGTGAAGCGGACGATGAGCCGCGCCGCGCAGCGGAGCGCCGGGGCGGCCTGAGCCTCCAGCTCGTCGGCAGCTACGACCAGCCGATGTACGTGCACGGGCCGAAGGGCGCCCCCGGGCTGCTCTTCGTCGTGGAGCGCCGCGGCACGATCAAGGTCCGGCGCAACGGGCGCGACCGCGGGACTTTCCTCGACATCCGCAGGCTCGTGAGCTGCTGCGGAGGAGAGCGCGGCCTGTTCTCGATCGCGTTCGCGAACTGGCGGACCTCCCGGCGGTTCTACGTCTACTGCACCGACCACCAAGGGGATTTGCGCGTCGCGGAGTTCAAGCGCCGCAAGGGCAACCCGCTGCGGGCCCTGAAGCGCTCGCGGCGCAACCTCCTCGACATCCGCCACCGGGCCTTCTCGAACCACAACGGCGGGCAGCTCCAGTGGGGGCCGGACGACAAGCTCTACATCGCGACGGGCGACGGCGGCGGGGCGGGCGATCCCTCCGACAACGCCCAGGACAAGCGCAGCCTGCTCGGCAAGCTGCTGCGGATCAATCCGCTGAAGCGCTCGCGCAAGCGCCCCTACGGCACGCCCGGCGGCAACCCCTACGTCGGCCGCAAGGGCCGCGACGAAATCTACGCGCGCGGCCTGCGCAACCCGTGGCGCTTCTCGTTCGACCGCAGGCGGATCCTTATCGCCGACGTCGGGCAGCAGCGCTGGGAGGAGGTCAACCTCAAGACACTCAAGGGATTGCGCAACGCCAACTTCGGCTGGGACGCGTTCGAGGGCACGGCCCGCTACGAGGGCCCGCGCCCCGCCCGACATGACCGCCCGATCCACACCTATGGGCACAGCGGCGGCCGCTGCGCGATCACCGGCGGCTACGTCGTGCGCAACCCCGACCTGCGCCCCCTGTACCGCCGCTACATCTACGGCGACCTCTGCACCGGCGAGATCCGCTCGCTGCGCCCGCGGACGCGCGGCGGCGTGCAGGATCGTTCTGCCGGGCTGCCCAACCGGCCCGCTCTGGTCAGCTTCGGCACGGACGCGCGCCGAAACGTCTACGTGGTCGCGGGCGACGCGGTCTACCGCATCGTGCGCTGACGGCCGCGCCCGGCGCCTCCGACCTGCGCAGGCGCTATGGATGCATGGGAATGAGCTCGATCGCCGAGCGTGAGGTGCAGGTCGGGGGCGTGCGCACGCGCCTCCTCGAGCTGCGCCCGGGCGACGCCGCGGAGTCGCCCGCACTGCTGCTCCTGCACGGCTTCTCCGACTCCGCGGACACCTGGCGGCCGCTGCTCGAGCGCCTGCGCCACTCGCGGCGGACGGCGGTGGCGGTCGACCTGCCCGGTTTCGGGCGGGCGGACCGGCTCGACCGCGACGCCGAGATCCTCCCCCAGCTCGACCGCTTCGCAACCGCCGCGATCGAGCGCGAGGCGACCTCCTCCCCCACCGGGGATCTGATCTTGGTCGGCAACTCGCTGGGCGGGTGCGTGGCGATGCGCGCGGCCGAGCGCGGCGACCTGCCGATCGCGGGCATCGTGCCGATCGCACCGGCCGGGCTGGACATGGCGGGCTGGTTCGCGGCGATCGAGGGCGCCTGGGCGATCCAGACGATCCTGCGCTCTCCCCTCCCCCTGCCGGACGCCGCGATCCGCGGCCTCGTTGGCGAGACGTACCGCCGCCTCGCCGCGCACCGGTCGCGGGCGCTGCCCGCAGCGCAGGTCGCGGCGTTCACTAGCCACGTCTCAACGAAGCGGGACGTGGTGCGCATCCTCGGCACCGGCCGGCGCCTGCGCGGCGAGCTTCGCAACCCGTTCGCGCTCGAGCGGATCCGTTGCCCCGTGCTCGTGATCTGGGGGGAGCGCGACCGCATGGTCTTCCCCGCGGGCGCCCAGCGCATCCTGGAGGAGGTGCCCGGGTCCCGCCTGGAGCTGATCCCCGACTGCGGCCACTGCCCGCAGGTCGAGTGCCCCGACAGGGTGGCCGCGCTGCTGCACGAGTTCACGGCGAGGCCGCGCGCGCACGCATAGCCGCCCGGCACCGGATCGTCCAGCCATCGGGCGAGAAGGCGTGACGTTCGCGGGCTCAGCAGGCCGCCTTCACGACGCGGCTCGCCATCGTGACCCGCTTCTTGGCGGCCTTGACGGCCTTGCGCGCGCGCTTGAGCTTGCGCTTCGCACGCCGCTTCGCCTTCGGCGACGCGGCGCGCTTTGAGGCGCGCTTGGCCTGCTTCGCCCGGGCGCGCGCCTTGTCGAGGGCGCTGCGCTTGCCGCGCTTGTACTCGCGAGCACGCGAGCAGTCCAGCCCGTTCTCGGTGCCGCCGGCCTGGACGGTGCCAAACATCTGCGTGCCCGTCCAGGTGGCACCGGCGAGGGCGAAACCCATCCCGGCCGTGCGCGTCCGGACCCCGTGGAGGTCGAGCATGTTGCTGTTATGACCCGGGCTGTTGCGCCAGATGGTGAAGAACCGCTTGGCGCTCGGCGGCGAGAGGAATACCTGGGCAATGTTCTCGCCAACCGATCCGGGGTAGCCCGCGTTTTGCGCACGGTCGCCCGGGCCGTCCCCGTCGGGGTTGACGTGGTCGAAGAAGTCCCGGTCGATCATGTCCTGGCTGTGCGCCCGCGCGACCCCGCGGAGAATGGGGTCGTGGGTCAGCACCGGAACGCCGCGCTCGGCGCGGTAGACGTTCACGAGGCAGAGCAACGCGTCCTCCGCCTCGGTGACGTTCTCGGTCGCGATGACGGCACCCGCCCCCGGGCAGATCGCGGCCGAGGCCTGCGCGGGCAGTGCGGCGCCGCCAACCGCGACGAGGACGAGCGCGCTCAACGCGATAGCGGTTCCGCGGTGGATCATCTGAATCAACCTCCGTTGGCGATGCCATCGAGCCCGAGCACTGAGCCGAGCTCACTGCGGCTCCGAATCCCGAGCTTGTTGTAGGCCTTCTGCAGGTGCCATTCGACGGTGCGCACCGAAACCACCAGGCCCTCTGCGATCTCGGCGTTGGTCCGGCCGCGGGCCGCGAGCTCTGCGATCTCCCGCTCCCGCGCCGTGAGCTCGGGCGTCCGCACGCGGGCGAGCCCAGGGGTACGGGCGGCGGGCTCGGGTCCCAGGGATCCCGCCGAGGTCGCCGCCGCACGGCGGGCTGAGTCCGCCCGGCCCTCCTCGGCGAAGGCGTGCGCCGCGGCGGCGTGAGCCTCCGCCGCGTGCAGGGCCAGCCCGCGCTCCGCGAGCGTATCCGCCGCGCCCGCCAGCGCCGACCCTGAGCCGTCGAGCAGCGCCTCGGCCCAGGCCGCGTAATCGCGCAACAGCCCGGACTGCGCGGGTCGCGCGACCTCGGCGAGCTGGGTCGCAGCGTCCTTGGGCGCGACGCCGAGGCGCAGTGCCGTGACGAGCGTCAGAGCGCGATGCAGCCGCAGCGCACGCGGGTCCGCCGCCCCCTCCAGGACGATGCGGTGCGCGCGGCTGAGCTCGCCGTTGCTGGCCGCCGCCCACGCGCGGCCCGCGAGCACGTCGTGCGCAAACAGGCGCTGCCGGGGACGCTGGGCGGCGAGCGCCTCGCCCTGCGCCAGCGCCGCGGCGGCCGCCGGCCCATCGCCGCGCTCACCGGCGGTGCGAGCGAGCAGGAAGTACGCCCATGGCAGGATCCCCGCGAGATCGGACGCCTGGAGCGGGGCGATCGCCTCGCGCAAGAGCCGCTCGGCCGGCTCCAGCTCGCCCCTCAGCAGCGCGAGCACGCCCGACCCCACCAGGGCGCCGCCGCGCGCCTGCTCGTCGCCGACGCTCGTCGCCATCGCGAGCAGCCCGTTCATCGCCTCCTCGGCGGCCCCGAGCCGGCCCGCGTAAGCGAGGGCGGTCGTGTGCAGCGCGGTGATCCAGGCCGGGCCGTGGGGGAACCCCTCCGCGAGCTCGAGCGCGATGTCGAAGTACGGGCCGAGAACGGCCAGCGCGTCGTCGGTGCGTCCGTCGCAGATGAGATCCGTGGCGACCGCGGAGACCGCGTAGAGGCGCGCCCAGCGGTCGGCGTCATCTGCGGCGACGATCGGAGCCGCGAGCGCGACCGCCTCGTCGAGGGGCCCGTCGAACGCCAGGACCTGCGCGCGCAGCCCGTCGATCTGCGAGCGCCAGCGGGAGTCCGAACGCGCCGAGCGCGCTTCCCTGAGCATGAGGTCGGCTTCGGCCGAACGCCCCAGCCCCCAGTGCAGCGCGAGCACGCGCTGGAAGACGTAGTGGCGTGCGTGGCCTCCGGCGAGCGCTTCCGCGGCGTGCGGCGCAAGGGCCTCCTCTGCCGCCGCGAAGCGATTCTGTGCGAGCAGCGCCTCGCCCAGGGCGAGGGCGGCTGGGAATCCCCCGCCGGAGGCCCTCGCGGCCTCGGCGAGCCGCACGGCCAGCTCAGGGTCGAACGCGCGCGTCGCGCTGCGCGCGGCCTCGGCGAACATCAGCGGATCGCCCGGCTCTTCGGCGTCGAGGCGCCAGGTGGCCACGCGCATCAGATCGCTCCGGCGCCCCATGCCCCGTGCCTCGACCCAGTCGGCCAGGCGGCGGCGGACGGCCGCCGCCCTCGACACCGGGACACTCTGGCGCACGACCTCTCCGTAGAGCGGGTGCGCGAACCGCGCCGCGCGCCTGCCCTCCTCCATGACGATGTCGATGACCCCGCGCCGCTCGAGGTCGGCGAGTCGTTCGCCCGCCGAGAACTCCTCGAGCGCGCCGAGCTCCAAGGGCTCCGCGAGCGCGAGCACCTCAAGCACCTCGCGCTCCGAGTCGCTCAGGCGGCCGATGCCCGCCTCCACGAGCTCGGCGAGCCTCATGCTGCGCGGGATGCGCCCGCTCCACCGCCAGATCCCCTCGGTCCTCGTCAGCGTGCCGTCGCCGAGCGCGGCGATGACCAGCTCCCGCATGAACAGGAGATTGCCCGCAGCGGCCGCCCAGAGCGCGTGCGCGGAGTGCTGATCGACCGGCCCCCCGAGCGCGCGCTCCAATACCTCGAGCCCGTGCGCTGGAGAGAGTTCCGTGACCTCCAGCCTAGGGGCGTCCAGCTCCTTCCAGAGGGCCGTGATCGCGTCCGGCGGTACTGCGCCGTCCCTGACGATCGCGCACACAAACGCCGCGTTCACGTTCGCGAGGTGGAAGGCGAGGGCCGCACCGCTCAGGTCGAGCAGGTGCGCGTCGTCGATCACGAGGGCTGGGCGTTTGCCGCCGCCGAGCTCGGCCAGTCGCTTGCCGATCGCCGTGAACATCGAGAAGCGATCCGTCGACTCGGGCGGGGGATCGGGAATCACCTCGCTGAGGCAGCCGAAGGGAATCGACGCGGCCGCCGTCGTCGCGGTCGCGAACACGGAGGTGGGCTCGGCGGCGAACGCCTCGCGCGCGAGGCGCGACTTCCCCACCCCTGGGGGACCCGCGACGATGACCGCGCGAACGTCGCCCTCGTGGAGGGAGCGCCGCAGGAAGCGAACCTCTGCTTCGCGAGCCACGAAGGGCCAAGTGCGCAGGCGCGGCCCCGGCTCCGGACCCCCCGTCGCCCCTGTCAACGCACTGCGCCCGATCAACCCCGACTCTATCGCGCGTCGCGCCGCTCTGAGCCTCACCCCGACAGGCCGAGCGACCCAAGCGCTCGGTCCGGCCGAAGCCTCACCCGGCGATCCGCACGCGGCGCAGCCGCACTCGGCGCTGGTCGCCGAGTGCGCGGGCGGCGACCCGCAGTGTGGCGCGCACCCTGCCGCCGACCGCAAGCGCCTTGCGCGCCGCGCGCCGCGCGGTCGCCGGGATTCCCGCGCTCAGCGTCGCGGCCTGCTCCGCCGTGAGCGCCAGCGTCTTGGCGCTGAGCTTGAAACCCATGGGCTTGGCGCCCGGGTACTTCACGCGGATCCGGCCGTGCGCCTTGGCGTCGCAATCGAGGTTCCGGCAGGTCGCGCTCACCTCCAGCCCGCGCAGCGACTGGGGGCGCTCAAGGGCAACCGCGAGCCCGAGCCGCGGGAGCGTCTGCACTTCGATCTGGATGGGGTCCGAGACCGCCACCGACGGCCCGTTGCAGTGCACGCTCTGACCCGTGTACGCAAATCCCTCGCACCCGGCGCCGTCGTCGGCCGTCACCCGCACCTGGTACGTGCCAGACTCGGCGTAGACGTGCTTGCGGACCGCGGCTGGGCTGCTCGCGACGGTCCCATCGCCGAAGTCGAACTCGTAGCGATCGATCCCCCCGAGAGACCGGTGTCGATCGGATCGGTGACCTCGAACGTGGTGGCGTCGATCACGTCCAGCTCAGGCTTGTCGAGCGAGGCGACGTAGATGCGATCGCCGTCAGGGTGGAACGCAACCCGCTGGGGCTCGTCGCCCACCGCGATCGTCTCGATCACGCTGTGGGTCTGCGTTTCGATCAGGCTGACGCTCTCGGATACCCAATTCGCCACCGCCACCAGCGTCCCGTCGGGCGCCACCGCGATCCCATACGGGTTGTCACCGACCTTGGCCGCTTAGCGGCCTATCCCACGATCCGCACCTGCCGCACCCGCACCCGGCGCTGATCGCCGGGGCCGCGGGCGATCACGCGCACCTTGGCGCGCACCTTGCCGCCGCGGCGAAGCGCCTTGCGGGCGGCGCGGCGGGCGGCGGCGGGAAGCGTGGGCGCCATGGCCGCGGGCTCGTCGGCCGTGAGCGAGCGCTTGTCGGGATTGAGCTTGAAGCTCTTCGGCTTCGCTCCCGGGCGCTTGACCCGGACTCGGCCGAACGCCCGCGCGTCGCAGTCGACACGCTTGCAGGTGGCCTCGACCCGCACGCGGCGAAGCGAGGCCTGGGGGGCGTCGTGCGAGACCCTGAGCCCGAGGTCAGGGAGCTCCTCGACCGTGACCGTGAGCGGCTCGGAGGTGACGGCTGACGGACCGTTGCAGTGCGCGGTCCGGCCGGTGAATGGCGAGGCGAGGCCGAGCTCCGCGAACTCGGGCAGCGGCGCGCAGCCCTCGCCGTCGTCGACGGTCACGGTCGCCTCGTAGGTGCCGGGCTCGGTGTAGGTGTGGCTGCGGGTGCCGTCGGCGGAGTTCGCGGAGGAGCCGTCGCCGAAGTCGAAGCGGAAGCTCAGCTTCTCGGTGTCCACGTCGTCGGTCGAGGCGGTGGCGTCGAAGGTGACGGGGACGCCGGCGTAGGCGATCGCTGGGGCGCTCAGGGCGGGGGCCGGCGGTTGGTTGGGGGTGATCGCGAACTCGGTGACACTTACTGACCCATCGATCGCGAGCGTCTCCTCGACGACGTCGGTCGTCGTGTCGATCAGCGTCACTGTGGAAGTACGGTTGACGACCGCGACCCGGGACCCGTCCGGGGTGACGGCGAGCGCCACCGGACTGCCGCCGAGGTACACCTCGCCAACCACGGCGTTAGAGCCCGTGTCCACGACGGAGAGGTTGTGGTCTTCGTAGTTGGTGACGTAGGCCTTCGCGCCGTCGGGGGTGACCGCGACCTCGACGGGGCCATCGCCGACCGCGATCGTGGCGACGACCGAGTTCGTCGCGGTGTCGATCACCGAGACCGAGTCGCTCACCGGGTCGGGCACGTACGCGTAGCGGCCGTCGGGAGTGAACGCCGGGGAACGCGGGTCAGAGCCGACCAGGATCGTGGCTTCCAGCGAGAGGTCCGCGGCGTCGATCACCGACACCGTGCCGTCGCCGTTCACGTTGCCGGACACGTAGACACGGCTGCCGTCGGGCGTAATCGCGATCCCGGTCGGGAGACCATCGCCTTCGATCGTGGAGACGACCGACCCGTCGGCGGTGTCGATTGCAGACACACGGCGGTCTGCTCCGTTCCCTGCGTAAACGCGCCCGCCGTCCGGGGCCACCGCCACAGCGATGGGAACCAGTCCAACGTCGATCGTGTCGACAACGGACCCAGCGGCGGTGTCGATCACCGCCACCGCACTACCGTTCTGCTGGGTGACGTAAGCGTGACGGCGCCATCGGGCGCGATGGCAACGTCCGTCGGGCCGTCGTCGACAGGGATCGGCTCGGCTACCTCGCCGGTGTCGAGGTCAACCGGGAAAACCCGGTCGTAGCCCGGATCGACGAAGAACGCCTCTCGCGCGGTCGCTGTGGTCACGAAGGCAAAGGCCGCTGCCAGGCTCCCGACCAGCGCCCCCAGGCCCGCGACCGCTCGCGCCGACCCCCAACTCTCCATCACGAAGCGCGGCAAGCTGCGGCGCCGGCTGCGCTCGAACGCCCGGGGCGGGCTACCGAACCTCACCGTCCTAGCCAACGATCCGCACCTGCCGCACCCGCACCCGGCGCTGATCGCCGGGGCCGTGGGCGATCACGCGCACCTTGGCGCGCACCTTGCCGCCGCGGCGAAGCGCCTTGCGGGCGGCGCGCCGGGCGGCGGCGGGAAGCGTCGGCGCCATGGCCGTGGGCTCGTCGGCCGTGAGCGAGCGCTTGTCGGGATTGAGCTTGAAGCTCTTCGGCTTCGCTCCCGGGCGCTTGACCCGGACTCGGCCGAACGCCCGCGCCCCGCAGTCGACGCGCTTGCAGGTGGCGCTCAGGTCCACCCTGCGCAGCGAAGACTGTGGGCGCTCGAGCCCAACCTCGAGCCCTAGGCGCAGAGGCTCTTCCACCGTGATCGTCACCGGATCCGACGTGACTCGCGAAGGTCCGTTGCACGCCGCGACCCGCCCCGTGTAGGCGAAGCCTTCGCAACCGGCCCCGTCGTCCACGGTCACGGAGACGTCGTAGGTCCCAGGATCCTCGTAGGTGTGGTCACGGGCGGCGGCGCTCCCGCCGGCGCTGGAGCCGTCACCGAAATCGAACTCGTACTCGGCGATCCCGTTGTCGTCGGTGGATCCGGACGCGTCGAATTCCACCGGCACCCCCGCGGTGGCCGTCAGCGGGACCTGCAGGTCCGGCACCGGCGCCTGATTCGGCGCGACCCCGACTGCGCTCGCGCTGTCGATGCTCACGAGGTCGTGGAACTCGTTCGCTTCGACGTCGTAATAGGCGACCAAATCGGGATCGAAGGCGCCCGCTACGAACAGCCGGCGACCGTCCGGGGTCAACGCCGGGTCGTTCCAGAGGCCCCCGAACGAATGGGTCGTCTCAACCTCCGCTCGTTCCAGGTCGATCACCACCACCCCCGAGAAGAAGTCGGGCCTGTCTTGGATCAGCGCGATCGCGCGCTTTCCGTCGGGCATGACGCCAACCCACCAGGGCCTGCCGACGTAGCCGAGGAGGGAGACCACGGTGGTGTCCTGCGTCTCGATGTCGATGATCCGGACCTCCTTGCTGCCGGCGCCCGACACGACCAGGCGCTCGCCATCCGGCGTCACCGCGAGTCCGGTCACGACGTCCAGATCGCTATCACGCTCAAGCCCGGTTTCGATCTCGTCCACAACCTCGAGCGTCTCCGGGTTGAGCACGGCAATCTGGGACTCATCCAGCGAGGCAACGAACGCGCGCGTGCCGTCCGGGCTGTAAGCGACGCGCTGCGGGAAGTCACCCACCGACACGGTCTCCACCTCGTAGGTCTCCGTGTCGATTGCGGTGACGCTGTCCGAGCCCGCGTTCGCCACCAGCGCCTGCTCGCCGTCCGGCGAGATCGCGATTCCGTACGGAAAATTGCCGACCTCGATCGGGTCGGTGAGCGCGTTGCCCGCGTTGTCGTAGACGCCGACCGAACCTGCGCCGAAGAGCTCGAAGTGGACGGTGAAGATCCGTTCACCTCCGGGCGTGACGGCGACCGACACCGGGCGCGGGTCGAGCGACGCTAGAGACCCCGCCGGGCCGCCCGTCTCGGAATCGACGACGTGTAGCTCACCACTAGAGCTGCCGTCGGCCGCGATGTATGTGTCCCAGCCCGCATGTGCCTCATGCGGGAGCAAGCAGGCCGCCACCGCGAAAGCCCCCGCGACCGCTCGGCCCAGATTCCGGCCAATCCCTACGACGTTCATCTCACCCCACAGTCCTCGGTTTCCACCGTCTATCTCACGATTCGCGTCTGGCGCAGCCGCACCCGGCGCTGCTCGCCCGCGGCGAGCGCGCTGATCCGCAGCTGGGCGCGCACCTTGCCGCCGCTGCGAAGGGCGTTGCGGGCGGCGCGGCGGGCGCGGGCGGGGATCCTCGGCGCCAGCGTGGTGCGCTTATCGGCAGCAAGCGAGCGCTCGTCGGGCTTGAGCTTAAAGAGCCGCGCCTTCTTGCCGCGCGGCTTCACCTTGAGCCGGCCCTTGGCCTTGGCCTCGCAGCCCTGGTTCTCGCAGGTGGCGCGCGCCTCGACTCGCCGCAGCGAGGTCTGCGGGCGCTTGAGCGAGAGCGCCAAGGCGAGGCGCCCGATCACCGTGACCGTGACCGGCTCGGAGGTGACGGCGGACGGCCCGTTGCAGTGCGCGGTCTGGCCGGTGAACGGGGAGGCGAGGCCGAGCTGCGCGAACTCGGGCAGCGGCTCGCAGCCCTCGCCGTCGTCGACGGTCACGGTCGCCTCGTAGGTGCCGGGCTCGGTGTAGGTGTGGCTGCTGGTGCCGTCGGCGGAGTTGGCGGAGGAGCCGTCGCCGAAGTCGAAGCGGAAGGACTTGATGCCCTCGTCGTCGGACGAGGCGGAGGCGTCGAAGGCGACGGGGACGCCGGGGGAGACCTGCAGCGGGTCGGCCGAGAGCTCGGCGTCGGGCGGTTGGTTGGGGGTGATGGCTACGGCTCGGGGAAAAGGCCCGACCGAGAGCTCGTTCACGACGGTGCCAGAGACGAGATCCAGGACCGAGACGGTGTCGTCCCCTTGGTTCGCGACGTAGGCGCGGGAGCCGTCGGGCGTGATCGCGATGCCGGTGGGGTTCAATCCCACGGAGATCGTGTCGACCACGTCGTCCGTCTCCGTATCGATGACCGAAACCGTGGCGCCGCCGAAGTCGACCACGTAGGCGCGCTCTCCTCCGGGGGTGAACGCGATCGTGAAGGGGTTGTCTCCAACCGGGATCGGGGACCCGACGACATCGTTCGTCGCGGCGTCGATGACGGTGATGCTGTCGCTTTCATGGTTGCCGACGTAGACGCGCTCCCCGTCGGGTCCGACGGCAGCTGTCAACGGCTGGTCACCCACCGGGATCGTCGCCTCGACCGTCTCCGCGTCGAGGTCGACCACGCGGACGTTGTTCTCGATATAGTCGGTGACGTACGCGTAGGCGCCGTCGGGCGAGATCGCGAGACCGTGCGGGCTGGGCCCGACCGGGATCTCCGAGACGACGTCGTCGCTTGCGGTGTCCACGACAACGAGCCCCTCGCTGTACGGGTGGGTGAAGTACGCGCGGCTCCCGTCCGGGGAGATCGCCACCGCGTTGACACTCAGCCCGATCGAGCCGACCACGAGGTTCGACGACGTGTCGATCACCGGGACAGCCGCGCCAGTTGCGACGTAGAGGCGGCTCGCGTCGGGGCTAATGGCCCCCGTCCACGGGTTGCCGAGCCCGATCACGTCGTCCGCGACGGTGTTGGTCGTGGTGTCGATGACCGAGATGCCTCCCCCGCTGTTCAGGACGTAGGCCGTGTGCGCGCCCGCCGTGGCCGCGAAGGCGAAGGCTGCGGCCAGGCCCCCGATCAGTGCTCCCAGACGCGCGGCCGCTCGTCTCGATCCCCGGCTCACCATAAGGCGGCGCAGCACGGTACAGCACCCTCGCCACCCGAACACCCGTAGTCGACTACTGGACATGCTCCAGACAGCCGAGCCGCGGCCTCAGGACCCCGGTGACGCTAAGCCCGCGCCGTCCGCCCCGCGGGCTTCTCCGCCTCGGCCTCGATCGTGCCGTCGTTGTCGGGGTCGTCCTCGGGCGGGAGCTCGCCGCCGCGGTCCGTCCCGGCGATCAGCTCGTCGCCCACCTTCTGCTCGGGGATGAAGCCCGACTTCATGCCGAAGTAGACGGCCTGCGGGTGGTGGGCGATGATCGCCACGGTCGACTGCTCGGGCTCGAGCGCGTAGCCGCCCGAGAGCCGGATGCCGATCTCCTCGAAGCCGAGCAGCTTGGAGACCTTGACGTGCTCGGACTGGTCCGGGCACGCCGGGTAGCCCCACGAGTAGCGGCGGCCCTGGTCGAGGTCGATGCCGAGCGCGCGGCGGACCTGAGCGTGCAGCCACTCGGCGAGGCCCTCGGCGGCCTGCACCCCGAGCCCGTGCACGTAGAGCTGCTCGGCGAACTCGCCGTCGGCCTCGAGCTGCTTGATGCGCTTGGTCACCTCGTCGCCGACGGTGACCGCCTGCAGCGCGACCACGTCGCGCTCGCCGCTCTCCAGCGGGCGGAAGAAGTCGGTCAGGCAGATGCGGTCGTGCCTGGGCTGGCGCGGGAAGACCAGGCGCTCGATCTCGCGGTCGTGGTCGGCGGGGTCGAAGATCACGAGCTCGTTGCCGTCCGCGTTGCACGGGAAGTACCCCAGCCGCGCCTTCGGGTGCAGGTAGTCCTGCTCCCGCCACATCCGCTCGAGCCGCGCGCGGAAGCCCTCCTCGCCGTCATGGCCCTCGACGATGCGCCGCCACTCCTCGCCCTTCTTGCCGCGCCCGCCCCAGTGGAGCTTGAAGAGCACGTGGCGGTCGAGGTAGGGGAAGACCTCGTCGAGGTCGACGTCGATGTCGCGCACGCCCCAGAACGGCGGCGTCGGGATCGGCACGTCGGTGCGCGCCGCGGAGCGCACCGAGTCGTCGGTGACCGGCGGCGCGTCGTCCTCCACCTTGGGGCGCTCGCGCAGCTTGCGCGCCTCCTCGCGGATCTGCGCGATGAGCTGCTCGCGCGCCTCGCCGTCGACGAGCTTGTCCATCGTCGCGAGCCCGGCGAACGCGTCCTTGCAGTAGAAGACGCCCGGCTCGTAGACCTCGTCGGACTCCTCGCCGTGCGGGTAGAGGATGCGCCTGCCGAAGTCGCGGTTGATCGCCGCCCCGCCGATCAGGACCGGGAAGCGGTGGCCGCGCTCGTGCAGCTCCTGCACGCAGAGGGGCATCTGCTTGGAGGTCGAGACCAGCAGCGCGGAGAGCCCGATCGCGTCGGCCTCGTGCTCGACGGCGGCGTCGATGATCGTGTCGATCGGGACCTGCTTGCCCAGGTCGATCACCGTGTAGCCGTTGTTGGTGAGGATCGTGTTGACGAGCGACTTGCCGATGTCGTGCACGTCGCCGAACACCGTCGCGAGCACGACCTTGCCCTTCGTGTGGCCCTCGATCCGGTCGAGGTAGCGCTCGAGCCGGGCGACGGCGCGCTTCATCACCTCGGCCGACTGCAGGACGAACGGCAGGATCAGCTCGCCCGCCCCGAACTTGTCGCCGACCTCCTTCATGGCGGGCAGCAGCACGTCGTTCAGCGTCGGCACAGCGCCGATCTTCTCGACGGAGCGGTCGATCCACTCCTCGACGCCCTCCTTGCGGCGGCGCAGGATGTGCCAGTGCAGGGCCTCCTCGGGCTCCATGCCGGCGGTGGGGTCCTCGGTCTCGGCCTCGTCGGTCTCCCCCTTCTGCTCGAAGTGCGCGATGAACCGCGCGAGCGCGTCCTCGCGGCGGTTGAAAACCAGATCGTCGGCGAGCGCGCGCTCCGCCTCGGGGATCTCGCCGTAGGGCGTGATGTGGTTCGGGTTGACCATCGCGAGGTCGAGGCCCGCCTCCACGCAGTGGTGCAGGAACACCGAGTTGAGGACGGCCCGGGCCTGCGGGCTCACGCCGAACGAGACGTTGGAGACGCCCAGCGAGGTCTTCACCTCGGGCAGCTCGCGCTTGATCAGCTTGATCCCCTCGATCGTCGCGATCGCGGAGTCGCGCCACTCCTCGTCGCCGGTGGTGAGCGTGAACGTGAGCGGGTCGAAGATCAACAGCTCGCGCGGGTAGCCGTGCTCGTCGGCGAGCGCGGCGATCCGCTGCGCGACCTCGAGCTTGCGCTCCGGCGTCTTCGCCATCCCCTGCTCGTCGATCGTGAGCGCGATCAGCGCGGCGCCGTGCGCCTTGGCGAGCGGGATCACCCGGTCGGCCTTCTCGCGGCCGGCCTCGAGGTTGATCGAGTTGACGATCGCGCGCCCGGGGATCGCCTCGAGCGCGGCCTGGATCACCTCGGGCTCGGTCGAGTCGACCTGGATCGGCGCGGGCTGGGTGAGCGAGATTCGCTTGACGACCTCGCGCATCTGCTCGGCCTCGTCCTGGCGCTCGGTGAGCGCGACGCAGACGTCGAGCACGTGGGCGCCGCCGGTCACCTGGTCCTCAGCCACCTGCACGAGGCCGTCGTAGTCCTCGGCAAGCAAGAGCTCCTTCGCCTTGCGCGAGCCCTGCGAGTTGACGCGCTCACCGACCAAGGTCGGGCGCGGCTCCTGCACGAGCGGCGTCGCGGTGATCATGCTCGCGACCTGCACCGGGCCCGGCGCCGGCCGAGGCGCGGGCTTGCGGCCCTCCCCAACCCGCTCGCGGATCGCGCGGATGTGGTCGGGGGTGGTGCCGCAGCAGCCGCCGACGATGCCCACGCCGTAGCGCTCCACGTACTCGCCGAGCGTGTTCGCGAGCGGCTCCGGCTCCTCGGGGAAGATCGTCTCGCCGTTCGGGCCCTGGCGCGGGATGCCCGCGTTCGGGATGCAGTGCACGGGCACGGGCGAGTGCTCGCCCAGGTACCGGATCGCGTCGCGCATGTCCTCGGGCCCGGTCGAGCAGTTCAGGCCGAGGACGTCGACGCCGAGCGCGTTCAGCGTGGTGGTGAGCGCGGGCAGGTCGGTGCCGAGCAGCATGCCGCCCGACTCGCGCAGGATGAACATGCTCGCCATCAGCGGCACGCTGCGCCCGACGCGCTTGAAGGCCTCGCGGGCGCCGAAGATCGCGGCCTTGGTCTCGAGGATGTCCTGCTGGGTCTCGATGATCAGCAGGTCGACCCCGCCCTCGAGGAGCGCCCCGGCCTGCTCGTCGAACACCTCGACCAGCTCGCGGAAGGTGATGTTCCCGAGCGTCGGGTCGTCGGAGGCGGGCAGAAAGCCGGTCGGCCCGATCGAGCCGGCGACGAACCGGTTCGGGCCCGCGGCCTTGCGAGCGATCTCGGCGGCCCTGCGGTTGATCTCGACGGTGTGGTCGGCCAGCCCCCACTCCGCGAGCTTCAGCCTGCTGCCCTGGAAGGTGTCGGTCTCGACCACCTCCGCCCCGGCGTCGAGCATGGATGCGTGCACGCCCTCGATCACGTCGGGGCGGTACAGCACGAGCGCCTCGTGACACTTCCCCTGGAGGCCGCCGTAGTCCTCGGCCGTCAGGTCGAACTGCTCCAGGGTCGCGCCCATGCCGCCGTCGAAGACGACAACGCGCTCGCGGACGGCAGCTAGGAAGTCACGATCGCTCATCCGCGCTGATCGTACGGGTGTGGGGTAATTGCGGACGCAGTCAAGGGTTCACCTCCATCGATCCCGGCTGTAGCACCCTGTCCGCGGATCACCGCGAGGCGGGTTGCTGCGACGTCCCAGGGCCGGGTCCCTCGGCCGCTCTTGATGGATGCCCAGAGAGCATAGAGGGTGGCGCGACCGCCCCTTGATCGGCGGCCGCCCGTCGGCTAGCGTGCGCGCGCTGAGACGCTTCTTCGGGTGGGCGACCTAAAGGGGGTTCCTATGGGAAGGCGAACGTTGGCGCTTCTGGCCGTCGGGGCCGCACTCGGCCTGGCGCTGCCGGCCGCCGCGCAGGCGGAGAAATTCTGCGTGCAGAAGCCGAAGTGCGTGGCCGCAGGCGGCACGGCGCACCCGTCGATCGGGACCGCGCTGGCCGCGGCCAGCTTGACCGGCGGGCGCGACCGCATCGAGCTCGGGCCGCACGTCTTCGACGACGGGCCTTGGACCGTGCCCCTGGGCAACCCGGTCGTGATCGTCGGCGCCGGCAAGAACAAGACGACGCTGCGGCCCGCCGCCCCGGCTCCCTTCCAGACCGTCCTCACCGTCAACGATGCCGAGACGCGTGTGGAGAAGCTGGCCGTCGACGTGGACGACGGCGCCGGCTCGACCGGGATCCTCACCAGCGGGGTCGTCCGAAACGTCCGGGTGGCCAGCGACGCGAACGTGAACCAGACCGGCGTCTTCCTCTACACGGACTCCCGCATCGAGCGCAGCGAGATCGCCATGCGGGGCAGCGACCCGAACACCGTCGGGCTGCAGATGGGGGCCCCGGGCTCGCTCGCGCAGGAGGTCAAGGTCAAAGCGCCCGTGGGCGTGATCGGGGGGTCCCAGGACACGCCCAGGATCGTGCGCTCGAGCATCGCCGCGACCACGGTCGGCGTCCTGGTCTCGTCCGGCAGCCTCAAGCTCGACACCGTGCTCGTCCGTGCCGTGGGCGGCGGCGACGGCGTACGCCTGGTGGTCAACGGCTTCGACGACCATTCCCTGGTCCTGAAGAACGCGACCGTGGTCGCGGCCCAGAACGGCGGTACAGGCGTCCAGGCGATCGCGACCGGGCTGCTCCCCCCGTTCGCGTGCCCCACGATCACGGTGACCCTGCGCAGCTCGATCGTCCACGGCTTCGCCACCGCGCTCGAGCGCACCGCCCTGGACACCGGCTGCGAGGGCACGACCACGGCCGACTTGGACATCGCCTGGAGCGCCCTGAAGAAGGGCAGCCGCCAGGAGAGCGGCCCGGGCACGATCAAGATCGGGCGCGGGGTCACCGCCGCGAACCCGCGCTTCGTGAGAGCGAAGAAGGGCAACTACCGCCTGCGCCCGAACTCGAAGCTGATCGACCGCGGCCAGCCCGGCAAGCCGAAGCCCGGCGAGTCGAAGAAGGACCTCGACGGGCGCAAGCGCCTGATCGACGGCGACGGCAAGCGCGGCGCGCGCCGCGACATCGGGGCCTACGAGTTCAAGCCGAAGAAGGCGAAGAAGAAGGGCAAGAAGCGCTGACCCGCACCTCCCGCGAGATCGCGGTTGAGGCTCCCCGGGAACGTCAATCGCGCACTCGCGAGACGCCTTCCCGCGAGTGCGCGGTTAGGGCTCCCGGGGAGCCTTGACTGCGCTTTCGCGGTGCGAAAGGCCCGCGAGTTCGCGACGCCTGACGTCCTAGCCCAGGTCCGTCGCGCCGTCGTCCGGCCGGGGCGAGAGGCGCACGGGCGCGGTCGAGAGCGCCTGCAGGCGCAGGTCCTGCCAAGTCATGCCCTCGCGCACGAGCGCGGGCAGGCCGAGCATGAGGGCGGTCGCGATCTCCACCGCCTGCAGCACCACGCCGTAGGCGAGCGCGTCCGCGGCGCTCACCCCGAACCCGGTGGTGAGCACGCTGATCACAGCGAGCTGGAAGACGCCGATGTTCGAAGGCGTCGCCGGCACGACCGCGGTGACGTTCACGGCGAAGAGCACGGCCGCCGCCGCGCCGATCCCCACCTCCACGTAGCGGTCGAGGCCGAGCGCGGTGAACAGGACGAAGCAGGCCAAAAGCTGCAGGCCCCAGGCCGCGAACTGGGCCCCCGCGGCGAGCGGGCCGCGGCGCGGGTCCTTGTAGACCACCAGGCCGCGCCGCACCTTGACGAGCGCCTCGCGCACGGCGCCGACCACGCGCGCCACGCGCCCCGATCCGTTGCGCCGCACCAGCGTGGGCGCCAGCACGACCGCGATCAAGAGCGCCAGGGGCGCGAGGCTGAACAGAAACAGCCGCTCGGTCCGCGCGTGGAACAGGTCGGTGGTGCTGACGATGATCACCCCGAGCAGGATCAGCGCGATGATGTTGAGCGAGGTCTGCGAGACCAGGGTGCCCAAGAGCACCGGCAGGTTCTCGCGCATCCGCCCGGTCCTGCGCGCGAGCACCATCGCGCGCGCAGGCTCACCCAGGCGCGCGGGCAGGGTGGCCGACATGAGCACGCCGATCATCGTCGCCGAGGCCACGTCGCGCCGGCGCAGCGGGGTGCGCGGCAGCGCGGCGCGCGCGATCGCGGTCCAGGAGATCGCGCGCAAGAACAGCGACGCGATCATGAGCCCCGTTGCGACGAGAAGCCATGTGGCGTCCGAGCGCACGATGCTGCGCGCGACGCTGTCGAGCCCGACCCGGTTCGCTGCCAGCGCGGTCAGCCCGATCGCCAGGACGCCGGCGATCGTCAGCGCCGTCCGCCGCACCGTGCGGGTCCGAGTGGCCGCCTTGACCGGCTCCGGGTCGAGCGAGGGCAGGCGCACCGGCGGGCGCGGCCGCGAGCCGTCGATCGGCACGATCCCGGTCCGCCGCGCGAACGCCTCGAGCCGGCTCTCGGGCTCGGACACGTACTGGGCGCGCTCGTACACGCGCTCGACCTGGTCGGCGACGCGGCCCCAGCCGTAGCGGAGCGCCGACCCGCGCGCCGCGCGCGCCATCGCCTGCCGGCGCGCGGGCTCGTGGTACATGAGCTGAAGCTCCTCGGCGAGGCGCTGCGGGTCCGCGGGCGGCACCAGGATCCCGTCGACGCCGTCCGTGACGACCTCCGAATAGCCCGCGATGTTGGAGGCGATCACCGGGGTCCCGGCGGCGAACGCCTCGGTGAGGATCATCCCGAAGCTCTCACCCGAGAGCGAGGGGGCGCAGAGCACGTCCGCCTCGTGGAGGCGCCGCCACAGCTCATCCTCCTCGACGCGGCCCAGCACGTCCAGGTAACGGAGCGTGTCCGGGTCGGCGACGTAGCGCTCGACGTCGGCGCGCTCGACGCCGATGATCTGCAGGCGGGACGGCACGTGCTCGATGAGCGCGTCGAAGGCCTGCAGCAGCACCGGCAGGCCCTTGCGGGGCTCGGGCCGGCCGACGAAGAGCACGCGCAGATGATCGGCGGGCGGCTTAGGGCCGGAGGGTGCCGCGTCGAGGTCGACGCCGTTGGGGACGATCGTGTACGAGCCGCCGAACCAGCGCCTGCCTGTCCAGGCGGCGGCCTCCGAGACCGCGATCCGGGCGGCGAGCTGATTGAACTTCCGGCGGGCGCCGCAGAGGTTCGCGATGTAGTTGGGGATCGGCTTGGTCGAGTACGCGTGGAAGGTCCCCACGACGGGCGCGCGGCGGTACGAGCAGGCGTCCCAGGCCACGACGCCGGCCGGGGGCTCGTGCACGTGGACGACGTCGGGCTCAAACGCGTCGAGCTCGCGGCGCAGCGCAGAGACGCCCTCGGGGAAGGTCGAGAGGTTGGAGACGGCGCCGTTCGCGCCGATCCCTACGGTGCGCCCCAGCGTGCGCAGATAGTCGGGGCGCTCGCGCGGCTCGGGCCAGCCGCGATGCGTGAGGCGCGCGATGCGGTCGGGCGGGTCCCAGGGCGCGAGCACCCGCACGTCGTGACCGCGTCGCAAAAGCTCCTCGGCGAGCTCCTCAACATGGCGATTGACCCCGCCGGGGAAAGTCCACGAGTAGGGCGTAACGAGGGCGATTCGCATGCAGGGAGGAGGCTGAGGTGCGGGGTCACGCGCGGCGGCCAGCCCAGGCGTATGCCGCGCACAGCGAGGTTACCGCAGTACCCACCATGAGGATGAGCGCTCCGGAGTCGTTCGCCACGGTTCCGACCAGGGTCGCGGCGGCGGCGCCGAGGAAGCCGGCGCGCGCGGCCGGCCGCTCGAACCAACTCAGCACGCGGCGACGCCAGACGATCCCTGCCAGCAGCGCGGCCACCGCCGCCCAAAGCGCGATCGAGTCGGAGTAGTTCGCGAAGCTCTTCGCGCTCAGGCGCAGCCGCCGCTCGGCGACCTGGCCGACCTCGTCGAGCCCGCCCGCCTCGAGGACCGACCGCGAGAGGTGCGCGTCGCCCCCGAGCGCGAGGTCGATCGCCATCAGCGCGGCGAGCGCCGCCACGGGGGCGGCCAGGATCAGGAGCACCCGGCCCCGGCCGCCGCCCGCGTAGGCGGCGATCGCGGCGGCGGCTCCCACCGGGATCACGATCGCCGCGCCGACGTCCGCCCCGAAGCGGCCCGGCGCAAAGGCTGCCACGCCGAGCAGGGCCGCCCCCGCGAAGACGATCGCCGCCTGCGCGCTGCTCGCGTTCGGCCACCACGCGGCCAGCCCCGCGCCGACGCCCACCATGAGCAGCGCGGTCAGCGCGGACTCGAGCTCGTTGCCGATCCCGAAGAAGCGGACCCCCAGCGCGGGGTTGGGACCCATCAGCGAGAGGCTCGTGAGCGGCGAGCCGACGATCACGTCCACGGCGTGGGCGACGACCGTGACCCCAGAGGCAAGGGCGAGCGCGCCCCAGCCACGCAGCAGAAGCAGGGTGACGAGCGCGAGCGCGGGCGATAGGACCCCGGCGATGACCTGTTCGCCGGTCGCCGAGGGCCGCAGGGCCGCGGTCAAAAGCAGCACCGTCGGCAGGTACGCGGCGGACACGGCGAGCAACGGGAGCGCGACCCGCAGCCCGCGGCGACGGAAAGCGAGGCCGGCGAGCACCACGAGGCCGAGCCAGATCAACAGGTTGACGCCAAGCGCGCTGCGCCGCCGCTCGCCGACCGCGCCCATCCGCTCCTCGAGCTCCTGAACCGCCGCCAGGTCACTGTCGGGGTTGACGGTCAGGGGCCTGCCCGCCATCGCGTCGGGGATCTCGACGCCGAGGTGCGAGAGGATCGTCGGCGCGACATCTGTGGACAGGACGTAACCGTCGCGGCGTGTGGAGTCGGAGTGCAGCACGCCCTGGCCGAGGCCGACGATCGCCACCGAGAGCTGGTCGCGGCGGTCAGCGGGCGGCCGCTCGAACGCGATCAACAGATCGCCGGGGCGGCGGTCGAGCGCCAGGTCGACGACCGTGGAGACGCGGGAGGCGGTGACGGTGAGCCCGGGGCAGGCGCGACAACGGCTCACGTCGAGCTCGCCCTCGCGGTTGACGGCGATGATCCCGGCGTTACCCGCCTCGGGCAGGGCGCGCGTCGGCAGGCCCGCCGCCTGTAGCGCCGAGCCCAAGAGCCCGGGCTCGACCTCCGCAGGCGCCTCGCGGGCGCGCCGCTTGACGATGCGCCACTTCGCGGGCTGGACGCCGCGCACCGGGTTGACCAGGACCAGCGGCACGTCCTCGGGGTAGACCGAGGCGTTGGTGCGCGCCCCCTGCGTGATGTCCAGGTAGGTCTGCGAGGCGGGGACGCTCCCGATGCCTCCGCTCATGAGCGCGACCGCGGCGTCGGGGATGGCCGACAGGGTCGCCAGGTTGATGCCCTCCGGCATGACCACCACGATGACCCGCCGCTCGCCGGGGCCATCGTCCTGAGCGAGCGCCTCGTGCGGAGACGCGGCCGCGCACGCGCTGAGCGCTAGCATCGTGGCGGTGAGCGACCGAACCTTCGCGAAGTTCACGTTCTTCAAGCTGGATCCCGCCTGGAGGCGTCGGGAGCCCGAGCAGAGGGCGCAGGATAAACGGGAGTTCCTCGCGGCCTGCGAGGACTTCGCCGAGGACCGCTCGCTGCGCGCCTACTCGACGGTGGGCACGCGCGGGGACGTCGACCTCGTCCTGCTCAGCCAGAGCCCCGTGCTCGAGGACATCCACACCTTTCACGTGGTGCTCGGGCAGAGCGGCTTGGCGAAATGGATGACGACGCCGTACTCCTACCTCGCGCAGACCAAGCCCTCGCCCTACTCGGAGCAGGCGGCGCGGCCGGAGATCTGCACGTCCGACCACAAGTACGTCTTCATCTATCCGCTCGACAAGAAGCGCGAGTGGTACGCGCTCCCGCTGGAGGAGCGCCGGCGGATCATGCGCGAGCACATCGAGATCGGCCAGCGCTACCCGGACATCACGATCAACACCACGTACTCGTTCGGGATCGACGACCAGGAGTTCGTCGTGTCGTTCGAGGGCGACGACCCGGGGCGCTTTTTGGACCTGGTCAACGAGCTGCGCAGCTCGGAGTCCAGCCAGTACACGCTGCGCGACACGCCGATCTTCACCTGTATCGCGATGTCGGTCGGCCGTGCCCTCGACGCGCTCGACGGCACGGCGGTGACCGCGGTCGCGGGCGCGACCGCCGCCTAGGGCGCGCACCGCGACCGACCTGAGTCCCTGAGTCCCGCGTCGATCCCCTACGCTTCGCCGCCGAATGTCTGATCTCGGAACCCCTGCAAACCCGCTCCGCGTCGCGATCGTCGGCTCCGGCCCGGCCGGCTTCTACGCGGCCGAGTCGCTGTTCGCCAACGCCGACGTCACCGTCGAGGTGGACATGTTCGACCGGCTCCCCACGCCGTTCGGGCTGGTGCGGGCCGGCGTCGCCCCCGACCACCCGAAGATCAAGAACGTAACCCGCCGCTACGAGAAGACGGCAGCCAACGAGGGCTTCCGGTTCTTCGGCAACGTGGAGATCGGGACCGACGTCGCGGCGGCCGAGCTCTCCGAGCGTTACCACGCGGTGATCTACGCCTACGGCACCTCCGCCGACCGCAAGCTCGGCATCCCGGGCGAGGATCTGCCCGGCAGCCACCCGGCCACCGCCTTCGTCGCCTGGTACAACGCCCACCCCGACTTCGCCGACGCGCAGTTCGACCTCTCCTGCGAGCGGGCCGTCGTGATCGGCAACGGCAACGTCGCGGCGGACTGCGCGCGGATGCTCGCCCTGACCCGGGAGGAGCTCGAGGCCACCGACACCGCCGACCACGCGATCGGGCCGCTCGCCGAGAGCTCGATCCGCGAGATCGTCATCGTCGGCCGCCGCGGGCCGGCCCAGGCCGCGTTCACGAACCCCGAAGTGCGCGAGCTCGGCGAGATGACCGACGCCGACGTGATCGTGGACCCCGGCGAGTGCGAGCTCGACGAGGTGAGCCGCGAATACCTGGAGAACGAGGCGGACGCGACCGCCCGCAAGAACGTCGAGATCTTCACCGAGTTCTCCCAGCGCCACCCGGAGGGCAAGCGCCGGCGGATCGTCCTCAAGTTCCTGCGCTCGCCCGTCGAGATCCAGGGCGACGGGAAGGTCGAGCGGATCGTGCTCGCGCGCAACGAGCTGGTGCGCGACGAGTCGGGGCGCATCCGCGCCCGCGACACCGGCGAGCGCGAGGTGCTCGAGTGCGGCCTCGTGCTGCGCTCCATCGGCTACCGCGGCACGGGCGTGCCGGGCCTGCCGTTCGACGAGGAGCGCGGGGTGATCGCCAACGAGGGCGGGCGCGTGGTCGGCGAGGCCGGCAGGCAGGTCGAGGGCCAGTACGTCGTCGGCTGGATCAAGCGTGGCCCGAGCGGGGTGATCGGCACGAACAAGAAGGACTCGCAGGAGACGATCGACAACCTCTTCGAGGACCTCCGCGCCGGCCGCATCCCGGCCCCGCCGCTCGCCGCCGAGAGCGACTCGATCCTCGAGCTCCTTGCCGAGCGAAAGCCCGACGCCGTCGTCGACTACTCCGGCTGGCAGGCGATCGACGCGGCCGAGCGCGAGCGCGGCGAGCCCCTCGGCCGGCCGCGGGTCAAGTTCTGCCGCGTCGACGAGATGCTCGAGGCGGCACGCACGGGCAGCCCGGTCGCCGCGGACTGACGGCCCGACTTCAACCTTTCGACGGTTGATCCCACGGAAGGTCGACGTCGGCGGGTGGTGGATTTGCGGCACTACGATTTGCGCGCGATGGCGGATCTGGCTGAGATCAAGGCGCTGATAGAGAAGGCGTTGCCGGGCGCCGACGTCGAGGTGATCGACGAGGGCAACGGCGACCATCTCCGCGCGATCGTCGCCGCTTCGCAGTTCGCGGGGCTCAAGCGCCTCGACCAGCATCGGCTCGTGCGCAACGCGGTGCGCGAGCGGTTCGAGGACGGCTCGATCCACGCGCTCTCGATCCAGACCAAGGTGAAGTGAGCGCGCCCGGCGCCGGGCCCAGGCGCGCCGGTCGCTAATGTGGTCTGTATGGCAGCCGACCCTCAGCTCAAGCAGCAGCTCGAAAAGGCGATCGCGGAGAACCCGGTGCTCCTGCTCATGAAGGGCACCCCGGGGCAGCCGCGATGTGGATTCTCGATGCGCGTCGTCCAGGTCCTGGAGGCGATGGGGGTCGAGTACGGGGCGATCGACGTCCTCCCCGCGCTCCAGCCGCTGCGCGAGGTGACCGCCGAGATCGCCGACTGGCAGACCTTCCCCCAGCTGTACGTGAACGGCGAGCTGGTCGGCGGTTGCGACATCGTCGAGGAGATGTTCGAGTCGGGCGAGCTCGCCCAGGTGCTGGGCGTCGAGCAGCCCGAGGCCGAGATCCCCGAGCCGCAGCGCATCGTCCCCGGCGGCCCGCAGCAGAGCCCGCCCATCCAGCTCGGCTAGCGCCCCAGACCTCCGCACCGTGACCGCGGCGAACGCCGGCGGGGGCTCATCCGAGGCCGCGGCGCCCGCGCGCTTCCCGTTCGACGAGGAGATCGCGCTCGAGCCGCTCGGCGACGGAGCGTTCCAGGGCGCCGTCGTCGAGCAATGGTTCACCCCCGCCGGCCCGCTCGGCGGGTTCGTGATGGCGCTCATGGTGAGCGCCTTCGACCGCGTCGTCGCCGACCCGGAGCGCACGGCGCGCTCGGTCACGATGCACTTCTTGCGCGCCCCGGCGGCGGGCCCCGTGGCCGCGCGCACCGAGCTCGTCAAGGAGGGCCGCACGCTGAGTTCGCTGCGCGGGGAGCTCGAGCAGCATGGCCAGACCATCGCCACCGCGCTCGCCGCCTACGGGCGGCCGGTGCCCGCGCCGCGCTACGAGGACGCGCCGATGCCGCGCGTCAAGCCCGCGGGCGCCGAACCCGACCTCTTCGGCGCGCCCCCGGGTGAGCTCCCCCCGCTGGTCAGGCGGCTGCGCATGCAGCACCGCTTCGGCGAACCCGCCCTGAGCCGTGCCGACCGCGCCGAGATCGGCGGCTGGTACGAGCTCGACGAGGGCCGGCCGGTGGACGCGGCCGCCCTGGCGGTGCTCTCCGACGCCTGGTTCCCGGCGCCGTGGCCGCGCCTGGGGGCACTCATGGCGGCCCCCACCATCGGCCTGACCGTGCACTTCCGCACGGCGCTGCCCCTGCCCCCCTCGCCGATCCTCGGCCGCTTCCGCAGCCGCGTCGCGCGCGACGGCTACTTCGAGGAGGACGGCGAGATGTGGGCGCCCGACGGGACGCTCATCGCCCAGTCCCGCCAGCTCGGCCTGCTGCTGCCGAGCTAGCGCCTACCCGGCGTTCGCCGCCGGGGGGCGGCCCGGGAGTCAGCCCGCGACCCGCTCCCAGCGCTCATACAGCTCGTCGAGCTTGGCCTTGGCCTCCGCGTGCCGCGCAGCGGCCTCCTCGGCGCGCTCGGGGTCGGCCCAGATCGCCGGGTCGGCGAGCTCGTCCTCGAGCTCGCGCAGCGCCCGCTCGGCCTCCTCCACCTGCCGCTCCAGCTTGCGCTCCTCGGCCTTGGCGGCGCGCTCCTGCGCCCGCCGCCGGCGCGCCTCCGGGCCGCGGTCGGTCCGCTTCGGCTTAGCGGGCTTCGCGGGCTGCTCGGCCGCGCGCGCCCGCTCGCGCACCTCGCGGTACTCCGCCCAGCCGCCGAGGTAGTTGCGCAGCCGCCGGTCCTCGAAGGCGACGGTGCGAGTCCCGATCGCCTCGAGCAGGGCGCGGTCGTGCGAGATCAAAAGCAGCGTGCCCTCGAAGCCCAAGAGCGCCTCCTCCAGCGCCTCGCGGCTTTCGACGTCGAGGTGGTTAGTGGGCTCGTCGAGGATCAGCAGGTTGGCGTCGGAGCTCACCAGGATCGCGAGCGAGAGCCGCTGGAGCTCGCCACCCGAGAGGTCGGAGACCTGCTTCTCGACGTCGTCGCCCGAGAACATGAACCGGCCCAGCAGCGCCCGCGCCTTCGCCTCCGACAGCCCGGTCGAGCGCTGGGCGTGCGCGAGTGCGGTGAGCCCCGGCTCGGGCGGGACCTCGGCGTGCTGGGCGAGATAGCCGAGCTTCACCTTGTGGCCGAAGCGCAGCTTGCCCCCGTCCAGCTTGCGGCGCCCGGCGAGCGCCGCGACCAGGGTCGACTTGCCGGTCCCGTTCGGCCCGATCAGGCAGACGTGCTCGCCGCGCTCGAGCCAGAGCTCCCCGTCCTCGAGCAGGACGCGGTCGCCGACTTGGAGGCGCCCGCCCTCGAGCTCGAGCACCACGCGCCCGGAGCGCTCGGCCTTGCCGAAGCTGAAGGAGAGCGACTTGCCGTCGGTCGGCGCCAGCTCGGGCGCGCCCGCCCGCAGGCGCTCGATCTGCTTCTGCTTGGACTTCGCCTGGCGGGCCTTCGTGGCCTTGGCGCGGAAGCGCTCGACGAAGCGCTCGAGCCGGGCGATGTCCGCCTCACGCCGCGCCCGGTCGCGCTCGACGGCGAGCTCGCGCGCCAGCTTCTCCTTGCGCCACACGTGCCAGGGACCCGCGAAGAACCGGCCGCGCCCGCCCTCGAGCTCGAGCACGCACGTGCCCACCGACTCCAAAAACCAGCGGTCGTGCGCGACCAGGACGACCGCCGCGTCGAGCCCGTTCAGGTACTCCTCGAGCCACTCGAGCGACTCGATGTCGAGGTGATTGGTGGGCTCGTCGAGGAGCAGCAGGTCAGGCCGCGCGGCGAGCGCCCGCGCCAGCGAGGCGCGCGTGAGCTCGCCGCCCGAGAACGTGGACAACGGGCGCCCGAAGTCGTCCTCCCGGAAGCCCAGCCCGCGCAGCGTGTGCAGGGCGCCGTCACGCCAGCGGTAGCCGCCCGCGACCTCGAGCCGGGTCTGCGCCTCCGCGTACGCGGCGAGCGTGCGCTCGTCCGCGCCCTGCGCCATGCGCTCCTCGAGCGCGCGCAGCTCGCGCTCGATCCCGAGCACCCAGTCGAGCCCCGAGACCACGTACTCCTGGAGGCTGAGCCCCTCGTCGCGCGGCGGGCGCTGGTCGTGTAGCGCGACCCGCACGCCCTTGCCGAGCGCGACCGTCCCGCCGTCCAGCGAGACCTCGCCCGCGAGGATCCGCAGCAGCGTGGTCTTGCCCGAGCCGTTGCGGCCCGAGAGCGCCATGCGATCGCGACGCTCGAGCTTGAACGATACGTCGCCGAACAGCTTGCGATCGCCGATGTGCTTGGTGAGGCTCGCGGCCGTTACGGTCGCCAACTTCGTTCTCCTGCGGATCAGGTGTGTGACTGCGCGCGCCCAGCGCGCGCGGCAACGTTCGCCGCGCCCGCAGCGGGCGCGCCGATGAACCTAGCCGGTCGCCGCCGCTAGGCGAACGCGGGCGCGTCCTCGCGGACCTGGAACGAGGAGCCGCAGCCGCAGGCGGCCACGACGTTCGGATTGTTCACCGTGAAGCCGGCGCCCTGGAGGCCGTCGACGTAGTCGACCTCGGAGCCGAAGACGAACTGCATCGAGACCTTGTCGACGACGACGGAGACGCCCTTGTCCTCGAAGACGTGGTCGTCGTCGCGCGGCTTGTCGAGCGCGAGCGCGTACTGGAAGCCCGAGCACCCGCCGCCCTTGACGGCGACGCGCAGGGCCTGCTCGTCGGGATTGCCGCCGGCGCTGGTGAGCTCGCGGATCTTCTCCGCCGCCGCGTCGCTGAGTGTGATCGCCGTCTTCGGAGTCTCCATCGTGCTTCACATAGTAAAGGACAGCTTCCGCGTCATCTCACCGCGCCCGCCCCCGGCTCCACTCCAGGTACTCGATGATGCGCTTCGAATCGGAGATCACCTCGTCGCCGTCGACGAGCACCGGGACGCGGCGCTGGCCGGTGAGCTCCTCGATCTCGGGGCGCGTGCTGCGCCTGTAAGGGACGCGCTCGGTGCGGTACTCGACGCCGAGCTTCCGCAGGCGCCGCGCCACGGCGCCGCACGGGCACAAATAGTCGGTCGGCGTCGGGCAGCGGTACAGCACGACCTCGCGCTTCGCGTTCACCGCCGCGCGAGCCTCTCGCCGAACCGAAGCGCGCCGCCCGCGGCGCCGAACGCGAGGCGCTCGAGGCGCGAGGCGCGGCCGCCGATCGCGTGGCCTAGGGCCTCGGTCTGCCAGCGCACCGCCTCGACGAGCGTCTCCTCGTGCGGGCGCGGCGCAAACCCGAGTTCGCGCTTCGCCTTGGTGTTCCTGAACGTCCACCACTGCATCGCCGAGCGCACCTCGTCGGGCTCGGTGGGCAACTTGATCCCGAGCCTCTTGCCCGCGGCGAGGGCCGCGAGCACGACCGGCCCCGGGAGCTTGAGCTCCGGCGCGTCGACGCCTGAGATCCGTGAGAGGTCGGCGAAGAGGCGGTCGAGCGTGAAGTTGCGCCCGCTCAGGATGTAGCGCTCGCCCGGCACGCCGCGCTCGTCGGCGAGCAGGTGCCCCTGCGCGACGTCGCGCACGTCGACGATGTTGAGCGCGCCGTCCACGTAGGCAGGGATGCGGCGCTGCAGGAAGCGGCGCAACAGCCCCATCGAACTGCCCCCGGTCGGATCGTCGGGGCCGAAGACGAACGAGGGGTTGACGACCACCACCGGTAGCCCGCGGGCGCCGATGCGCAGCGCCTCCACTTCGGCCTCGTGCTTGGAGTTGACGTAGGCGATGCCGAGATGCCCGGCGTTGAACGTCGCGGTCTCGTCCAGGGCCCCGCCCGGCTGCGCCACCCCGATGGCCGCGACCGAGGAGGTGTGCACGACGCGCTCGACGCCCGCCGCCAGCGCCTCCTCGAGCACGATGCGGGTGCCGCGCACGTTGAGCTCGAAGACGGCCTCGCGGTCGCGGCTGCGCATCGAGGTGCTGCCGGCGACGTGGAAGATCCGATCGACGCCCTTGACCGCGCGGCGCACCGCGCGCCGGTCGAGCACGTCGCCCGTGACGCGCTCGTACTCGATGTCGTCGAGGTGCTCGACGTTCGAGGTGCGACGCACCAGCAGCCGCAGCTCGTCCCCGCGCTCGGCCAGCGCCCGCGCGAGGTGGGAGCCGATGAAGCCCGTGGCGCCGGTGACGAGGGTCTTCCCCACGGCGGAGGATCGTACTCGCGCGCGCCCGCGCGCCCCCCCGGCAGCGTGATAGAAGTGCGCGCGTGAGCGCCGACAACGCCACCGCGATCGTCTGCGACACGACGGCTTATTTGCCCGGCGAGCTGATCGCCGAGTACGGCATCCACACCGTCAGCCTGTACGTGACGCTCGACGGGGTGCAGCGCGCCGAGGCGGACATCTCGGCCGCCGAGTACGACACTTTCTACGAGCGGCTCAGCGCGAGCCCCGGGATCGCGACCACGTCGCAGCCCTCCGTGGGCGACTTCGTGTCGGTGTACGGCCCGCTGCTCGACGAGGGTCGCGAGATCGTCTCCCTGCATCTCTCGTCGGGCATCTCCGGCACCTGCGACTCGGCGCGGCAGGCGCGCCAGCAGCTGATCGACGAGGGCCGCGGCGGAGAGCGCATCCACATCTTCGACAGCCGCTCGGCCTGCGGCGGCCTCGGGCTGAGCGTGCTGGCCGCCGCGCACGCCGCGCGGCAGGGCGCGAGCGGCGCGGACGCGCTGGCCGCGGCCGAGCGGGCGCGCTCGGGCCTCAAGATCTGGTTCGCGATCGACACGCTCGAGTACCTGCGCAAGGGCGGGCGCATCGGCGCCGCGCAGGCGCTGCTCGGCTCGGCGCTGCAGATCAAGCCGATCCTCACCCTGGACGAGGAGATCCGCCCGATCGAGCGCGTGCGCACCCGCCGGCGCGCGTTCGAGCGGCTTGTGGACTACGCCCGCGAGCGCCAGGCGGACGGCGCCGACGCCTGGGTCGTGCAGCACATCCACGACCGGGAGAACGCGGACCGGCTGGTCGCCCACGGGCGCGAGATCTTCGGCTGCGACCCGGTGTTCATCGGCGAGATCGGCCCGGTGATCGGCGCGCACATCGGCCCGGGCCTGCTCGGCATCGGCGGCACCTCGCGCGAGGCGCTGGGCTTCTAGGCGCTCCCGGGCGGCGGGTCAGTCGCGCCCGCGGCGACGCATCGCCATGAAGCCGATCGCGAAGCCGACGACGGCCGCTCCGATCGCGAGCTCGCGCTTGTGCTTGCGCACCTGCGAGCGCCAGTCGGTCACCTCGGCGACCTTGTTGCGCAGGGCCTCCATGGACTGCCCGAGGGCCTCGCGCTCGCGCTCGATGTCCGCGCGGATCTGCTCGGGCGTGCGCGAGCCGGGCAGCGGGCGCGGCCGGCTCGCGGCCGGGCGCGGGCCCGGCGCGGCGGGCATCCTCTCGGGTTCCTCAGCCACGGTCGCCGGCCTCCAGGGTCTCGCGGATCTCCTTGGCCTCCTCGATCGCCATCGTCGGCGCCGGCGGGGAGCCCGCGCGCACGGCCCGGTAGGCGAACAGGCCGGCGAGCGCCGCGACCAGGAACCACAGCACCGCCTCGATCAGGAAGCCGAGCCACGGCGTGCTCTCGAAGAAGAGGTCGTTGAGCAGCCAGGCGAACGCGTGCATGAGCATGATGAAGCCGAGGAAGGCCAGGGCGCCGGCGACGATGCCGACCACCGATCCGGTGAGCAGCTTGCGTGCCTTCTCGGCGATCTCCGCCTTGGCGAGCTCGATCTCCTCACGGACCAGCAGCGTGACCCGTTCGGACACGTCGATGACCAGCTCGCCCAGCGAGCGGTCGTCGGACGGTGCGCCGCGCGGGTCGGGTGGAGTCGTCACTCGGGCGGGTCCTCGTTGAAGATGCGGGTGTAGATCATCGCCGAGAGGCGGGTGGCCACGATGCTCGCCAGCGCCCCGGTGGCGGCGACCAATCCGGCCCAAACCAGTCGTCGGACGATTTGGCTATCCACAGCGTTCCCTTATCTCCCGTTCGCTGCGCAGTTAATCACGTCGCGCCTCGAGCCCACCGCAAACCGTCTCGACGACCATCGCGCGGGCTCGCTCGAACGAGTCTTCATCTGCAGGGATTAGACCGAAGACCCAGGCGGAAAGCAGCTGCTCGATCGCGCCGTAGAACCACATCGAGGCGAGCTCGGGGTCGATGTCGTCGCGGAACTCGCCTGCGGACTGCGCGTCGGCGACGATCTTGGCGATCCCGTCGTAGGCGCGCTTGATCTCCGGCATGTGCGTCCGGCCGAACGAGTTCGCCGCACGCGTGACCTCGACGATGATCACCTTCATCAGGTCGGGGTCGTGCCGGTACGAGTCGATGATGAAGCCGGCGACGGCGTCGAGCTTCTCGCGGGGCGGGATATCGCGCTTGTCGACCTCCTCGATCGCGGCCAGAAGCAACGACCAGCGCTCCGTGAAGAGCTCGTTCATGACCTGGTCCTTGGACTTGAAGTAGTGGTAGACCAGGCCGTAGGCGACGCCGGCCTCATCGGCGATGTCGGAGACGCGGCAGGCGTGGAAGCCCTGGCGGGCGAAGACGCGTACGGCGGCGTCGAGGATCTGGCGGCGGCGGTCGACGGGCGGCGCCTTGGCCATCAGCCCCGCTCCCTTCCTCTCTCGTTGATCTCGCCCGCGCTCATCGAATGCACCTGCAAACGGCGTTTGACTGACCAGTCAATCGACTGCCGCAGTATACGCCGGTGAGCACGCTGCGAGAGTCCTCGCCAAAGTTACCCTGGCCTTCCGATGGGAAGGCCCTCCATCATGAGCCGGTTACGCGACCTCAGGCGTCGGCGCCAAGCGCGCGAGCGCGGCCTTTTGCGCGACCGCAGCCTGTTCGAGAGCAGGACGAAGGTCTGGCGCCAGGTCGGCCTGGGCGAAGAGGTCGACGCCGCCAAGGCGAACCGCGCCCGCGGCCGGCTCGCGATCCAGCTCATCTTCCTGATCGCGGTGCTGCTGCTGTTCCGCGAGCGCAGCACCCTCTTCCCCGGCTACGAGACCGAGGTCCGGATCGCCACGGTCGCCGCGCTGGTCGCCGTGGGGATCGGGATCGCGCGCTCGCTGGGCGGCGGCATGGCGCCGCTGCTCTACAAGCGGCTCGACCCCGCCACCGCGGGCACGGTCGGGTTCCTGGTCCGGCTGCTCGCCGTCCTGGTGGTGTTCGGCGCGGCCTTGCGGATCGCGGGCGTGGAGGCGCGCACCCTGGCGCTCGGCGGCGCGTTCACGGCGGTGATCGTCGGCCTCGCCGCGCAGCAGACGCTGGGCAACATGTTCGCCGGGATGGTGCTGCTCTCGACGCGCCCGTTCCAGGTGGGCGACCGGGTGCGGCTGCAGGGCGGCGTGCTCGCCGGTGAGCTCGAGGGCATCGTCGGGTCGCTCGGCCTCTTCTACACCACCCTCGTCCGCGGCGCCGACCGCATCCTCGTGCCCAACAGCACGGTCATCCAGGTCGCGGTCATGCCGCGGCGCGAGCCCGAGCGCGTCGAGCTGCGCGCGCGCTTCGAGGCGACCCGCTCGCCGGCGGAGGTGCAGGAGCTGCTCGACGAGGCGATCTCGGTCCCGCTGCGCTACCCGCCCGAGATCCAGCTCGAGGAGATCGACGGGGACGAGGTCGTCGTGCGGATCTCGGCGACGCCGCAGAGCCGGGCCGATGGGGCACGGTTGGCTGCCGAGGTTCTCGCGGCGGTTCGAAAGAACGGTCGCCGGTCGTCGGAGGGTCGCCGGTCGCCGGTCGCCGGTCGCCCGGAAGAGGAGCCTTCGTAATCCACGCACGACACCAGCACCTAGAAGCCATCAACCACGTCCCGTGGTCGTCAGCAGACACCTGACGGCCACCCCAACGGGCGACCGGCGACCCGCAGCCGGCGACCTATTCCCGGCGCTGCTGCTCGAGCGCGTCCGTGAGCGCCTTCGCGTGCAGCGCGCCGATCAGGTCGGCGAAGGTCGCCGCGCCCTTGTCGATGAGCTCGGCGGCGCGCTCGGCGTCGAGGGCGGCGAAGCGTTCGATCAGAAGCTGCAGCTCGTCGGCGATCACGGGCTCCAGCCCGCGCTTCAGGCGCGCTACGTCGCGGGCGCCGAAGCCGGTGCTCTCGTTCCAGCCGGCGGCCCGAAAGGCGGCGATCGCCTCGAGGATGCGCACCTCCGAGGGCGAGTAGCCGTCCTCGCCGGAGCCGATCACCCCGAGCTCGGCGAGCCGGTCGAGGGCGCGCTCCGGCAGGTCGAGCCGCGCCAGCAAAGTGGCGCGGTCGGTGCGCTGGCGCTCGCGCTCGAGCGCGCGCTCCAGCACCGTCTGCCCCACCCCGGCGAGCTCGCGGACCTTCTCCAGGTCGCCGTCGGCGGAGGCGAGCAGCTCGCGGATCACGCGCAGCGGCATGAAGCGCTCTTCCTGGAGCTGCTTGATCACGCGGATGCGCTCGGCGAACTCCGGCGGGTAGTAGGCCATGTTGCGCGACGTCTTTACCGGCTCCGGCAGAAGCCCCTCGCGCAGGTAGTGACGCACCGTCGCGACCGGCACCCCGGCGCGCTCGGCGAGCGCCGAGATCTTCAGCAGCTCGCCGCGCTCGGGCGCGGCCTTGGGCGCGCCGCCGCTCACGCCCGGAACTCCTCCCGCTCACCGGCATCGGGGCCCGCCGCCGCGCCCTGCGCGAAGAGCTCGTCGATCTCGGCGTCGGCGTAGCCCGCCGCGGCCAGCAGCTCGCGGGTGTGCTCGCCGAGCGCGGGCGCGGGGCGCGTCGCGTCGCCGGGTGTCGCCGAGAGCTTCACCGGGTTGCCCAGGACGCGGACGGTGCCCAGCTCGGGCTGGTCGATCTCGATGAGCATCTCGCGCTCGCGCACCCAGTCGGCCGCGAGCGCCTCGTCGAGGTCGAGGATCGGCTCGATGCAGCAGTCGTGCTCGTCGTTGAAGGCCTTCCACTCGGCACGGGTGCGCTCGCGGAAAACGGCGGCGATTTGCGCATGGCCCTCGGAGCCCGGCGGCGCGAACTGGTGCTCGATCAGGTCGGGGCGGCCGACGCCCTCGCAGAAGGCGCGCCAGAACTTGGGCTCGAGCGCGCCGCAGCTCACCCAGCCGTCGGCTGCCTCGTAGGGCAGATAGCAGGCGATGCCGCCGTTGAGCGGCTCAGTGCCCCGCCGCGGCACGCGCCCGTCGCAGAGGTACTGGGCGGCGGCCATCGCGAGCCAGGAGAGGGCGCCGTCGGTCATCGAGATGTCCACGTACTGGCCCTCGCCAGTGCGCTCGCGACGTATGAGCGCGGCGAGCACGCCGAAGGCGGCCATGAGCGCGCCCCCGCCGAGGTCGGCGATCTGGCCGCCGGCCTGCACGGGCGGCCCGTCCGCCTGCCCGGTGAGGCCGAGCAGGCCGGCGAGCGCCAGGTAGTTCGTGTCGTGGCCCGCGCGGTCGCGGTTGGGGCCGGTCTGGCCGTAGCCCGTGATCGAGCACATCACGAGCCGCGGGTTGAGCTCGCGCAGGGTCTCCCAGCCGCAGCCGAGCCTGTCGAGCACCCCGGGGCGGAAGCTCTCCAGGACGACGTCGGCCTCGCGCGCGAGCCGCAAGAACGCCTCGCGGCCCGCGTCGCTCTTCAGGTCGAGGCGGATCGACCGCTTGCCGCGGTTGAGCGCGAGGTAGAGCGCCGAGCGCGTGCCGAGCCGATCCTGCTCCTCGGAGCCGTAGTACGGCGGCGACCAGCGGATGTAGTCCCCCGCCTTCGTGTCCTCGACCTTGATCACGTCCGCGCCCGCGTCGGCGAAGAGCAGCGAGCAGAAGCCGCCGGGCAGAAGGCGGGTCAGGTCGAGGACGCGGATGCCGTCGAGCGCGCCGCTCATGCCGTCGTGCCGGCCGTCAGCGCCCTGGTGCGCGGGCCGAGGCCGAGAAGCTCGCGCGCCTCCGCGAACGTGGCGACGCGGCGGCCGACGTCCTCGGCCATCTGCCGCGCCTTGGCGATCAAATCGCCGTTCGAGCGCGCCATCTCACCGTCCGGCAGGTAGAGGTTGTCCTCGAGACCGGCGCGGACGTTCCCGCCCAGGGCGAGCGCCGCGGCGAGCAGCTTCCACTGGTCGCGCGAGATCCCGATCACCTGCCAGTTGGCGCCGCGCTCGGGCCCGTCCGGGATCTGCTCGGCCATGAGCTCGACGTTGCGCGGCGTCGGCCGGATCCCGCCGACCACGCCCATCACCAGCGAGACCTGGTGCGGCGGCGAGATCAGCCCCATGTCGATGAGCGGGTCGAGGCTCGCCACGTGGCCGGCGTCGAAGCACTCGTGCTCGGGCTTTACGCCGAGCTCCTTCATCGCAGTGAGCAGCTCGATGATCGTGTCGAAGGAGTTCTCGAAGACCGCCTTGAAGACGAAGTCCTTGCGGCGCCGCGAGTACTTCGCGTAGTTCATCGAGCCCATGTTGAGCGCGGCGACGTCGGGCGTGAGCTCGCGCAGGTACGCGATGCGCTTCTCGACGGGGATCCCGATCGCGCCGGTCGAGTAGTTGATGATCACCTCGTCGCCGACCTCGTCGAGGATCGCTTGGGTGATCGCGCGGAAGTCCTCGATCTCGAACGAGGGCGTGCCATCGGGCTTGCGGGCGTGGATGTGGATCTGCGTGGCGCCCTCATCGACGGCCCGCCGCGCCTCGGCGGCGTACTCCTCCGGCGTGTAGGGAATGGCCGGGCACTGGTCCCGGTTGGCGATCACGCCACTGATGGAGCAACTGATGATTACGGGGTCGTCGAACGAGCTCATGGTTCAGTCCTCCAGTCGCCGGTCGCAAGGGGTCGCCGGTCGCCGGTCGCCGGTCGCCCGTGCACGGGGACGAGGGGGCGAGACAGTGCGCCTCTACCCCTGTGGTTGACGTGGGCGACTTTCGCGATCTCGATGTCTACCGCCAGTACGTGGTCGTGTCCGATGCCGCGCATGACGTGGCTGCGGGGATGGCGAGTTTCGACCGGTGGACAATCGGGCTTGAGCTCGTGCGAGCGGTGGACTCCATCGGCGCCAACATCGCGGAGGCCTACGGACGCGGCTCCGACGCCGATCGCCGCCGCTTCCTGCTCATCGCACGGGGATCGGCCAACGAGTCCGAGCACTGGATCGAACGTGCGATCGCGCGAAATCTGTGCGACCCCTCGCTCAAGTACGAGGTCAGTCGAATCGGCCGCATGCTCAACGGCCTGCTGAAGACGCTTCGCGCCACCTAACCGGCGACCGGCGACCGGCGACCGGCGACCGATTGGCGACTGGCAGCTCATACCGGCATCACCCCATGCCTCTTCCACGGCCGCTCGACCCGCTTGTCCTTCGCCATCCGGAGCGCCGCGATGATGCGCGGGCGGGTTTCGCGCGGGTCGATGACGTCGTCGATCATCGCGTTGCCCGCGGCGATGTAGGGGTCGATGACCTTGCGGACTTCGTCGAGCATCGCCTGGCGGGTCGCCTCGGGGTCGTCCGAGGCCTCGATCACGGAGCGACCGATGATGTTCACCGCGCCCTCGGGTCCCATCACCGAGATCTCGGCCGAGGGCCAGGCGTAGATCTGGTCGGGCTCGTACGCGGCGCCGTTCATCACGTAGTAGCCCGCGCCGTACGCCTTGCGGATCACGACGGTGACCTTGGGGACGGTCGCGCGCGAGACCGCGTACAGCATCTTCGCCCCGTGGCGGATGATGCCGGCGTGCTCGACCTTCGAGCCGACCATGAAGCCGGGCACGTCCTGCAGGAAGACGAGCGGGATGTTGAAGGCGTCACAGAGGTTGATGAAGCGCGCCGCCTTGTCGGCGGAGTCGTTCTCGAGGATCCCGCCGAGGTGCTTGGGCTGGTTGGCGACGATGCCGACCGGCTGGCCGCCGAAGCGCGCTAGGCAGGTGATGATCGTGCGCGCCCACTTCGGCTTGATGTCGAAGATCTCACCGTCGTCGACGATCTCGCGGATCACCTCGTACATGTCGTAGGGCTGCCGCGAGGACTCGGGGACGATGTCCAGCAGGCGCTCGGACATGCGGTCCTCGGGGTCGTCCGTCGGGCGCACCGGCGGCTGCTCCTCGCAGTTCGCCGGGAAGTACGAGAGGTAGCGCTTGACGACCTCGATGCACTCGTGGTCGTCCTTCACTTCGAGGTCTCCCACCCCCGACTTGCGGCAGTGGACCTTCGCGCCGCCCAGGTCCTCCATCGAGATGTCCTCGCCGGTGACCGCCTTCACCAGGTGCGGGCCGGCAAGCGCCATCGCGCCCTGGCCGACCACCATCGGCACGAAGTCAGCGAGGCCCGGGATGTAAGCGGTGCCGGCCGCGCACGGCCCCATCATCGCCGCCACCAGCGGCACGACCCCGGACATCTCGACCTCCTCGCGGAAGAGGTGGCCGGAGCCGGCGAACAGCGAGCCGGCCGCCTCCTGGATGCGCGCCCCGGCCGAGTCGAGCAGCCAGATCATCGGCATGCGCTGCTTGAGGGCCATCTCCCGCAGGCGGGCGACCTTGATCTCGCCGGTCATGCCCATCGAGCCGGCCATGACGGTGAAGTCGTAGGCGGCGATCGCGCAAGGCCGGCCGTCGACGTGGCCCCAGCCGGTGATCACGCCGTCGGCGGGCGCCTCCTTGCCCTCCATTGCGCGCTGCGAGAAGTGCGGCCGCGCGTGGATGCCGATCTCGACGAACGTGCCCTCGTCGACGAGCAGGTCGATGCGCTCGCGCGCGGTCAGCTTGCCGCGCTCGTGCTGCTTGGCGATCTTCTCCGGGCCGCCGCCGAGCTTGGCGCGCTCGCGCCGCTCGTGCAGATCGCGCACCAACGCGTGCATTCCGGTGGCGTCGGGTGCTTCGTTCGTGTGTTCTGACTCAGTCATCAGGTCGCTCCTGGTCGCCGGTCGCCGGTCGCCGGTCGCCGGTTCGCGGGGACGGGACCTGTCGGTTAGGTCCGAGCCGGCCCTCCAACGGGCGACTGGTGACCGGCGACCGGCGCCTCAACGTCCCTTCCATTCCGGCTCGCGCTTCTCGAAGAACGCCTTCACACCCTCGAACGCGTCCTCGGTCGAGAGCTCGATCGCGAGCTGCGAACGCAGGTAGTCGAGGGCGTCCATGAGCGGCATGTCGAGCTGCCGCCAGATCGCGTCCTTGCCCAGCTTCATGATCAGCGGCGACTTCGAGGCGAGCTTGCCCGCCCACTCGGCGACCGCCGCGTCGAACTCCTCCGCCGGCACGACCTTGTTGACGATGCCCGCCTCGAGCGCCTCCGCCGCCGTCATCCGCTCGCCGAGGAGCAGCATCTCCGTCGCCTTCTTGCGCGGGACGTTGCGGTAGATCAGCGCCATGATCATGAACGGGAAGAGCCCGACGTTGATCTCGGGTGTCCCAAAGCCAGCGGTGTCCTTGGCGATGATCAGGTCGCAGGCCAGCGCGATCCCCAGCGAGCCAGCGAGCACGTGGCCGTTGGCCGCGACGATCGAGGGCTTGCCGAGCTCACCGAGCTCGCGGAACGTGTCCACGAAGAGCTTGGCGCCCGCGAACTTGTGAGCCGTGGGCGCATCGCCGCCGAACGCGGCGAGGTTGCCGCCCGCCGAGAAGACCTTCTCGTGCGAGGAGGTGAGCACCACGACGCGCACGTCGTCATCGGCCTTGGCCTTCCGCAGGGCGGCGAGCAGCTCGGCGAGCAGCTGGTCGGAGAGCGCGTTGCGCGTGTCCGGGTCGTCGAGGGTGATGGTCGCGACGTGGTCGGCGACCTCGTAGCGCAGCTTTTCGAACTCGGGCATCAGTGGCGAAAGTGTGAAGTACAACTCGCCACTTTATACACATCGCGCCGTCCCGCAGCGCGAATCCGCGCTACCTACGACCCCATCGCCTCGCCACCATCGCGCGCTCGCGAGACCTGCCGCGATTGCGCGATGACTACGGCCCCGTCGCGCGAATCGCGGATTCGGGTGGGGGTGGCCGCGAGTCCGCGATGGCGACGCGCGGACCCCCCGCTTCGCCGCCCCATCCCCCGACGCCGCGCGGTGCCGCGAACGCCGGGGTCAACTCACCGCGTCAGCCCCCGCGCCGCGAGCTCGCTCGTCGCGGTCGCGACGCGGTCGACGGCCTCCTGCTCGCGCAGCCAGCCGAGCAGGTCGGTCATGCCCTCGGCGAACGGGACCTTCGCCTCGAAGCCGAGCACCTCGCGGGCGAGCGTCGGGTCGGCGTAGCAGTGGCGGATGTCCCCGGAGCGGTAGAGCTCCGAGCGCTCGGGCTCGATGTCGACGCCGAGGCCGGCCGCGAGCTCGGCCGCGACGGTGTTCACGTCGGTGGGCACGCCCGTGCCGAGGTTGATCGCCCGGCCCGGCGCATCCTCCGCCGCGAGCGCGCGCACGATCCCGTCGGCGATGTCGCTCACGTGGATGAAGTCGCGCGACTGGCGGCCGTCCTCGAAGATCAGCGGCGGCATGCCGTTCATGAGTCGCGAGGCGAAGATCGCCGCCACGCCCGTGTAGGGGTTGGAGAGCGCCTGGCCGGGGCCGTAGACGTTGAAGAAGCGCAGCGCGACTGTGGGGATGCCGTAGGCGGCGCCGCAGACGAGGCAGAGCTCCTCGTGGTCGCGCTTGGTGACCGCGTAGACGGAGGTCGGCTGAACCGGCTTGTCCTCGGCCGTGGGCGCGGCGCTGAGCTCAAGCGCGCAGTGCGGGCACCGCAGCTCCCAGTCGCGGGCGCGGAGCTGGTCGTCGCCGCGCGGCGGCGGCGCGAGCGGGCCGTGGATCGGGCACTCGTATCGGCCCTCCCCGTAGATCGACATCGACGACGCGACGACCATCCGGCGGGGCCGCTCCTTGAGGGCGACCACGCGCTCGAGGAACGTCGCGGTGGCCAGCGTGTTCGAGCGCACGTAGCGCTCGATCTCGTACATCGACTGCCCCACGCCCACCACGGCGCCGAGGTGCACGATCTCGTCGACGCCGGCGAGCGCCCGGTCGGCGGCGATGGGATCGCCGACGTCGCCCCGGATGAACTCGACGTCGCCGGGCAGCGAGGGCGGCTCGCCGCCGTGCACCTGCTCCTCGAGCGAGTCGAGCACGACGACCTCGCGGCCGTCGGCCAGCAGCCGGTCGACGAGGTGCGTGCCGATGAACCCGGCGCCTCCAGTGACGAGTGTCCTCATGCGTTGCTCCTCTCGGTGGTTGTGGACGTGGCCGGCGCGGGCGCACCGTTGTCTGCCGGCGGCCCCGAGCGTGTGGCGGCCCGCGGGCGCACCGCCGTCGGCGGGGGCGGGCCGAACGGCGGTGCGCCGCGGGCCGCCAGCACGGCGAGCGCCCGCCCGTGCGCGGCGCGAGCGTCGCGGTCGCGTCGCGCGACCGCGCGCGCCCAGCGCAGCACGCGCCCGAGGGCGAGGGCGAGCCGGTAAGCGATGCGATGTACGGGCGAGAAGTGCTTGCGCGCGTACTGCAGGCGCGCGTAGGCGTCCTGCGCCTCCATCCGCGGGCGCAGCCCGCCCTTGCCGGCGTAGTGCACGATCGTGAGCGCGGGCAGGTGGCGCACCTCGAACCCGGCGCCCTTGATCCGCCGGCAGAGATCGGTCTCCTCCGAGTAGATGAAGAACCGCTCGTCGAGGAAGCCGGCCGCCTCGAGCGCCTCGCGACGGGCGAGCATGAACGCGCCGGTCGTCCAGTCGCACTCGCCCTCGCGCTCGTACGCGGCGGGCGTCAGCTCGCGCTCGCGGACGAGCCGCACAAGCCAGCCGGGGCCGCGCAGGCGCTCGGCGCCCAGCGCCTCGCCCAGCGCGCGCAGCGCGTTCGGGAAGCGGCGGATCGTGGGGTAGACCTCGCCGTCGCCGGTGATCTGCCGGACGCCGGCGAGCCCGACCCGCGGGCGTTCGTCGAGCGCGCGCACGAGCCCGGCGAGCGTGCCCTCGACGATCCGCGTGTCGGGGTTCAAGAACAGGAAGTAGCGGGCCCGGCAGCTCATCAGCGCGCGGTTGTTGGCGTGCGCGAAGCCGTGGTTGGCGGACGTGACCACGCGCGCGGCGGGGAACTCGCGCTCGACGAACTCGCGCGTGCCGTCGGTCGATTCGTTGTCGGCGACGAGCACCTCGATCTCGATGTCCCCGGCGCGCTCGAACACGCTGCCCAGGCACTCGGCGAGCCACTCGCGCTCGTTCGTCGAGACGACGATCACGGCGAGGTCGGCGTCTCGTGGCCGGTCGGTCAGCGCGCTCACGCCCTGCCAACGCAGCGATGTCGGGGCTTCTTCCGCAAGGCCGGCCTCCGCCTAGCCGTCGAGCTCGCGCGCGGGCCCGCCGACGACGACCCCGAGGGTCCGGCCCAGCTCGGGGTCGAGCACGACGCTCGCCGCCTCGTGCCGCGAGCCCACGCCGAGCTTCGCGAAGACCGAGGTGAGGTGGCTCTTCACCGTGCTCTCCGCGAGGTACATGCGCCGCGCGATCTCCGCGTTCGTGAGGCCGGCGACGACGAGCCGCAGGATCTCCCGCTCCCGAGCGGTGAGCGCGGCGCTCGGGTCCACCTGGCGGCGCAGGCCGCGCGGGATCGAGAGCTGCCCGTTGCAGACGTCGGCGACCACGGCGGCGATCGCCGACTCGACGTCGTCGCTCAGGACGATCCCATCCGCGCCCTGCGCGATCGCGCGGCGCGCGTCGCCGGGGCGTGCGGCGGCGCAGACGAGCACCACCCGCGCCCCCGGGCTCGCCGCCCGCACGCGCTCCACGGCCGCGGCGCTGCGCGGCCCCGGGTGCCGGGCTGCGATGACTATGCACGCGAACGCGCCGTTCGGGGAGCCGTCGACCAGCTCCGCGAGCGTCGCCTCCGCGCCGATCACCCTGCCGCCGACCCTGCGCAGCGCGCGCTGGATGCGCTCGCGCAGCTGGGGGTCGGAGACGCTGATACCGACCCCCGGGCGCTCGTCGCCGTTCGTCGGGGGCCTTGAGTTGTTGCCGGATCGCATCGCCCAAGAAACGACCGGGTTGCTTGCGTCCTTCCGCGAAAGCCGCGCCGCCCCCTCGTCGTTGGGTCTTGCGATGACCGTCTCAGCAAGCGCCCACGCCGGCGCACCCGCCTACGTATCCCCGGACGCCGTCGTCGATCCGACCGCCACGCTCGGCTGCTTCGCCATCGTGCACGCGGGCTCGCGGGTCGAGGCGGACGCGATCGTCGAGGACGGCGCCGTCGTGGGCAAACAGCCACGGCTGGGCCCGCTCTCGACGGCGGCTCGCGACCCGCTGCCGGGGGCCGAGATCGGGCCCGGCGCGGCCGTGCTCGCCGGCGCGGTGGTGTTCGCGGGCTCGCGGCTCGAGGCCGGCGCGATCGCGGGCGACCAGGCCCAGATCCGCGAGCGCACAGTGGTCGGCCCCGGCTCCGTCGTGGGGCGCGGCAGCGCCATCGACAACGACGTGCTGATCGGGGCGCGCGTGCGCGTGCAGACCAACTGCTACCTGGCCGCGAACACGATCGTCGAGGACGACGTCTTCATCGGGCCCGGGGTCGTGACGACGAACGACGACACGATGGCCCGACACGATCCGGGTGAGACCCGGTTCGGGCCCGTGCTGCGGCGCGCCTGCCGCATCGGCGGCGGCGTGATCCTGCGGCCGGGCGTCGAGATCGGCGAGGAAGCCTTCATCGGCGCGGGCGCCGTGGTGCTCCGGGACGTGCCGCCGCGGGCGGTGGTTGTCGGCGTGCCCGCGCGCCGGATCCGCACGGTCGGCGAGGAAGAGCTGCTCGAGCGATGGCGCTAGCCCCGCGCGAGGCGGCCACGCCCGAAGCCGTCTCGATCCCCCTGTTCGCGACGCGCCCCGCGCTCGCCCGGCTGTGGCCCGAGATCGGCCGGCGGCAGCGCGCCGTGCTGGAGTCCGGCCGCTACGTGCTCGGGCCCGAGGTGGCGGCGTTCGAGGAGGAGTTCGCCGCCTACGTCGGCCGCCGCCACTGCATCGGCGTCGCGAACGGCACCGACGCGATCACGATCGCGCTGCGCGCGCTCGGCATCGGCGAGGGCGAGGAGGTCGTCGTGCCGGGGGTGAGCTTCTTCGCGACCGCGGAGGCGGTCGTGAACGCGGGCGCTGTGCCGGTGTTCGCCGACATCGACCCGGAGACCCTGTGCATGACCGCGGCCACCGCCGAGCGCGCGGTCACGCGCCGCACCCGGGCGCTTTTGCCGGTGCACCTGTTCGGCAACCCGGCGCCGATGCGCGAGCTGCGCGAGCTCGCCGACGCGCACGATCTGCACCTGGTCGAGGACGCCGCCCAGGCCGCCGGCGCCGAGCTCGCCGGCAAGCGCGCGGGCGCGCTCGCGGACATCGCGACCTTCAGCTTCTACCCGGGCAAGAACCTGGGCGCGGTCGGCGACGCCGGCGCGGTGCTCACCGACGACGACCGGGTCGCGGCGATGGCGCGCACCCTGCGCGGCCACGGCCACCGCGACGAGGACGCGCGCTGGGTGCACGCCGAGGTCGGCTACAACTCGCGCCTCGACGAGATCCAGGCGGCCGCGCTGCGCGTGCTGCTGCCGCACCTGGACGACTGGACGCGAGCCCGCCGGCGCGCCGCCGCCGCGTACAAGCGCGCGGGCCTGGGCGGCCGGGCCAGGCTTCAGCGCGAGACGCCCGGGGGGCGCAGCGCCAATCACCTGTTCGTCGTGCGCGTCCCCGACCGCGAGGCGCTGCGCGACGCGCTCGCCGCCCGGGGAATCGAGTCGCGCGCCTACTACACGCTCCCGCTGAACCGCCAGCCGGCGTTCGCCGCGCTCACGGGCGCGCGCGAGCTGCGGCTGGAGGTCTCCGAGGAGCTCGCCGCGCGCGGCCTCGCCCTCCCGATGGGCCAGTCGCTCAAACCGAGCGACGCGCAGGCGGTGGCCGAAGCGGTCGCCGCGGCGCTCGCCTGAGCCCCAGCGCCGAACGACGAGCGCGGCGGTCGGGGAGTCCGCGGGGGCTCAGTTCGCGCCGCGGCGGCTCAGCACGGCGGGGATCGTCCGCGCGATCAGCTTCAGGTCGAGCCACAGCGACCAGTTGGTCACGTAGAGGTAGTCGAGCGCGACCATCTCCCGGAACGGGAGGTCGGCGCGACCCAGCACCTGCCAGAGGCCGGTCAGGCCGGGCGCCAGGTCGAGGCGGGTCCGGGACCAGCCCGCGACGCGCTCGTCCTCGGAGGCGATCAGCGGGCGCGGGCCGACCAGGCTCATCGAGCCGCGCAGCACGTTCCACAGCTGCGGCAGCTCGTCGAGGCTCGTGCGCCGCAGGAACCGGCCGACCCGGGTGACGCGCGGGTCGCGCTCGAGCTTCAGCCAGTCCGGGTCCTCGCTGAGCTCGCGCAGCTCGGCGGCGCGGCGCTCGGCATCGACCTCCATCGTGCGGAACTTGAGGACGGTGAACGGCACGCCGTGGCGGCCGATGCGGCGCTGGCGGAAGAGCACGGGGCCCGGCGAGTCGAGCTTGATCGCGAGCGCGATAACCGCGCACGCCGGGGCGAGCAACACGCCCGCCACAGCCGCGCCGATCACGTCGAGGCCGCGCTTCAAAAGCTGGGACGAGCGCGACAGGACGAGCGGGTTGAGGCCGAGCAGGGTGAGTCCGCCGACGTCGTCGATCGCCACCGAGGGGCCGAGCGCGTTGACGTGCCCGGGGACGATGCTCACCTTCGCGGCCGCCGCGCCGCAGGTCGCGATCAGCGCCATCATCGGGCCCTCGGGCACGTCGCGCGCGGCGACGATCACGCGGTCGATGTCGCGGCTCGCGATCAGGGCGCCGAGATCGATGCGGTCCAGCCGCCCGAGGTACGGCAGGCCCGAGCTCTCCGGGCCGCGGGGCCCGAACGAGACCTCTCCGATCGGCTCGAGCCCGTACTCGGGGTGCGCCCGGATGCGGCTCACGAGCTCCGCCGCCACCGGCGAGCTCCCCGCGATCAGGATGCGCGCCGGGCCGCCGATGCGCAGCGCCACCCGGCGCGCTGCCGTGCGCAGGGCCGAGGCGCCGATCACCCCGCAGATGAGGAAGGCGACGCCGTCCACGGGGCGCAGGTCGCCCACGTCCGCGAGCCCCACGCCCAGGCCGAGGCCAAGCGTGCCGATGAGGAAGGCGTGGAAGAGGGTGGGCAGATCGTCGAGCAGCGGCGCGCGCACGCGCTTGACGTCGCGCTCGTAGAGGCCGTAGACGCGGAAGAGCACGAGCCAGAGCGGCAGCGAGGCGGCGACGACCAGAAGCACTTTGGGCTCCAGACGCCCGGCGGCCAACAGCACCCCGGCGCCGGCGCCGGCCAGGACCCCGCTCAGGTCACCGAGCGCGAGCGCCCGGCGCACGAGCCCGTCGCGCGGGCGGTGCGCGTGCGCCGGGCGGGCGCGCGCGGGCGCCCGGACGCCGGCGGCTGGGGCGGCGCCGGCTGACGCGAGCGCCCGCGCGCCACCGGCCTCGCTCACCGCGCCACGCGGTCGAGCGGCCGTCCGACGGGGACCGGACGTCCGCTGTCGTTGAGCGAGGCCTCGGCGGCCTCGATGGTGCGAACCACATCGAGGGCCAGCTCAAGCTGGGCGGTGCGCGACTCGCCCTCGCGCACCGCCGCCGCGAAGTCGGCGAGCTCGACGGCGAGCGGCTCGCTCCCCTCGAGGTGCGGGGAGACGATGTCGCCGGTGCGGTAGGAGAGGTGGTACTCGCCGAAGGTCTCGGGGTCGTGGTAGACGACGCCCTTGTCGAAGACGCGGACGGGCTCGGGCGCGCCGTCCTCGTAGACCACCATCTTCTCACTGCCCACCAGCACAGTGCGGCGCAGCTTGCTGGGCGCGAGCCAGCTGATCTCGATGTTGGCGAGGGTGCCCGTGCCGAACCGCAGGCTCAGGAAGGCGACGTCGGCGATCCCGTGCACGACCGCGTCGCGCCCGGCCGCGGCGACCGTGTCCGGCCTGGAGCCGAGCCAGTAGCGGAGGATCGAGAAGTCGTGCGGGCCGAGGTCCCAGATCACGCTCACGTCGCGCTGATGGAGCCCCAGGTTCACCCGGCTCGACGAGACGAAGTAGAGCTCGCCGAGCTCGCCCTCGTCGAGCAGGCGCTTCACCGCTCGCACCGGCGGGCTGTAGGTGAAGGTGTGGCCGCAGAGGAGGACGAGCCCGCGCTCGGCGGCGAGCGCCGCGAGGCTCTCGGCCTCCTCGACGGAAGCAGCCAGCGGCTTCTCGACGAAGGTGTGCTTGCCCGCACTCAGCGCGGCGCGGGCGAGAGCGGCGTGCGTGCCGACGGGGGTTGCGATCGCGATGGCGTCGAGTTCGCCGTCGGCGAGCAGGTCGCCGAGGTCACACGTCGCGCGCACGGCCGGGTAGCGGCGGGCGACCTTGGCGAGCCGGTCCGGATCGCGGTCGCAGACCCAGGTCAGCTCGACGTCCTCGAGGTCCGCGAGCACCCGGACGAGGTTCGGGCCCCAGTATCCGAGGCCGACGACGCCCACGCGCACCGCGTCCGGCCCAGCGCCGTTCCCGTTGACGCCGAGAGCGCGCCACGCTGCCGATCTCCCGGGGATGCGCCTGCCGTTCCCGTTTCCGTTGCCGCTGCCGTTAGCCAGTCCCTCACTCATGGCACGGGGCAAACGGGCGACCCCCGCCCTTACTCGCGCCGGCCCGCACGGTTGGCCGTAAACCGGCACCCTCGCCCCCGGGCGACGGTGCAACCGTCCCCCACGCGCGGGGCAAAAACCCCCAGGGCCTAAGCGCTGAGATGACGAGTCTGGTCCTTGCGTCTGGCACGCGAATTGGTGTGGCCGGGAAGGCAGCCCGAGACCGGCGCTGTCTTAGACGAAATGCAACACGGGGAGGACTAATGCCAGCAACGGCAGAGAAGGCGAAGGGAGTCGCCGCATCGACCGTGGAGCGACGTGCGATCGCCGCCGCGAAAGAAGGGGACTGGAGCGCGGTGGACTATCTGTATGCCCGCTACGCGGACCACATCCAGCGCTTCGTGCAGAGCATCGTCCACGACCACCACGCCGCCGAGGACGTCACCCAGGACGTCTTCGCCCGGCTTCTGCGGATCATCCGCCGCTACGAGGAGCGCAACGTGCCGTTCGCCGCTTGGCTCATGCGCGTCGCGCGCAACGCCGCGCTCGACTACCTGCGCGCCCGCCGGCAGATCCCGGTCGAGGAGGTCCGCGCGATCGCCGGCGACGACAGCGGGTACGTCCCGTTCGAATACCGGCAGAGCATCCACGACGCCCTCGCCGAACTGCCCGCGACCCAGCGCGAGGTCCTCATCCTCCGTCACGTGGCGGGCCTCTCGCCCGGTGAGATCGCCGAGCTGCTCGGCAAGACCGAGCCCTCGATCCACGGGCTCCACCACCGCGGCCGCACGGCGCTCCAGCGCGCACTGCGCGAGCACGGCGTCGCGCCGGTGACGCGCGCGGCCGCGTAAGCGTGATCGTCCGCGGCGTGGGTGGCGGCACCGGCGTCGGGGACCAGGCGCCCGAAGGCGGGGGCGCGCGAGCCGCAACTGCGCACTCGCGAGCGCGCGGGGCCTCAGTCGCCCGAGTCCGCCAGGTCAAGCATCACCGCGTGGGCGAGCAGGTCCTTGAGCGCCACGTCCTGGCGTTCGGCCTCCGCCTTGAGCGCGAGCAGGTCGCTGGTCGCGAGCTCAAGCGTCAGCCTGCGGGTCTCGCCGCCCGTGCGCTGGTGGCGCAGCACGCGCAGGGCCGGGCGCTCGGTCCCGAGCTGCGCGCGCAGGTTCGCGCAGGCGCGCGCGACCAGCTGCGCGGTCGCGAGCCCCTCGGCCGTCGAGCGCCGCTCGAGCTCGGCCCAGCCGAAGCTGTCAAGGGTCAGGGCCACCTCGATCGTCGTCCTCTCGTCCACTCGCGCGGCGCACCATAGACGGCGGCTCTCAGGGACGGCCCACGACCTCGAGCGTCGGGTTACTCGCGGCCGCCTGGAGGACGATCTCGCCGTCGGGCTGGCGGCGCGCGACGCCGGTGCGTCCCTCCTCCCCTGCCAGCCCGCCGTCGCGGCGCCGCCACCATGCGGCGACCTCGCGCGGCAGCGCCCGCCAGAGACCCGGGCGCTCGGCGACCGCGTCGAGAAACTCGCAATAGAGGGCCTCCTTCTCGGGGCCGCCGAGGTAGCCGGGGTCGGGATGAGACAAGCACTGGGCCAGTCCCGCGACGGCCTCAGTGCGCTCGAGCTGGCGCGTCCAGAGCTCGATGGTGCGCTCGCCCAGCAGCGTGAACGTAGTGTGGTCCTGCGGCAGCGTGTAGGGCAGCTCGATCACGTCTCCGATGAAGAACGGCCACGGCGAGCAGCAACCACCGGGCTGCGGCTCGTAGGGGTCCGACATCGGCACCGTGCAGTCGTAGTCGATGGGCAGCTCGCCCAGCCAGGCCCACACGCGATGCGTCGCCGGCGAGCGGAACCCGCTCGCGCCGAGCCGCGCCGCGTGCTCGCGCAGTAGTGGGAGCTGACGCTCGAACTCCGCGCGCGAGGAGAACAGCGAGCGGTCGTGGTGGATCCCGTGGACGCCGAGCTCGAACCCGCGCGCCTCGAGCTCGCGGACGATGCCGAAGTCGATCGGGTAGTGGTCGCCGACGATGTTGAACGAGGAGCGCAGTCCCCGTTCCTCCTCGAGGTCAGCCACGCGGATCGCGTTGCGCAGGCCGGCGGCCGACTCCACGTCGTGCGTGAGGATCAGCGCGGCGCGCGCCCCGCGCGGCCAGAACCACGTGAACTCCAGCTCGTCGCGGCCCGTCGCGTCCACCGCGCAGCGCACGTAGAGCCGCAGCAGGGACGCGAGGCTCTCGTCCCATGGCCAGCGCGGGAAGCGCGGTGTGCCCTGCCAGCGGATAAGCGCGCGCCTGGCGGCGAGCTGCAGCCGGCGCGGGACGGCGCGCTTCACCCGGTAGAAGAGGCCCAGCGCCCCCGGGCTCAGCGCCCGCGTCCGCGCACCCTGGGCCCACAGCTCGGCCACGTAGCCCAGGTAGGCGTCGGCGAACCCGAACGGCACGACCACCTGACCGTGCTCCGTGCGCCGGACCCGCGCGATCCGCCCCCGCCGGGTGACGAACGCCGCGACGGTCCGCCCGCGCGGCACCTCCTCGCCGGGCCGCGCCCAGACCCACCAGGGGCCCTGCCGCAGCCAGCCCCACTCGTCGCCCGCGCGGCAGACGACGTCGGCGCCGGACGCGGCGGATGGCCCGTGCGAGGGATCGTCGAGCGCGATCGGCTGCAGGGGTGCGAGCAACCGCTCAAGCGGGTGGGCGCCCGACCTCGCCAGCGCAAGTTCACCGGCCGGCGGGTCGTTCTCGAGGCGTGCCCGCGCGGACCCAGCCGACGATCGACGCTGCTCCTCGCGTCGCGCTGCTCTCACCGGACGACCCCGACTGGCTCGAGTTCGCCGCCGGCCATCCGGCAGCGACGCCGTTTCACCATCCCGCCTGGACCGCGACGCTCGCCGAGGCCTACGGCTTCGACGGCAGCGCGCTCGTCCTCCGCGACGGCGACGACGGCACCCAGGCGCTCCTGCCCCTGATCCGGGTCGGCCGCGGCCGCCGGCGCCGCGCCGTCGCACTGCCCTTCACCGACAGCCTCGGGCCGCTCGTCGACCCGGCGCTCGACCCAGCGGCCCTCGCCGAGCGCCTCGAGCGCGTGCGCGTCGAGCTCGGTCTGGGCGCTCTCGAGGTACGCGATGCCCTCGCCGCGGGCGTCGGCGAGCGCGCGCCGGTCGGCTACCGCCACGTCCTGGACCTGCGCCCCGGTGAAACCGAGGTGCGCGCGGGCTTTCACCGCTCGCGCGTCGAGCGCAAGCTGCGGCGGGCCGAGCGCGAGGGGCTCGAGCTGCGCATCTCGGCCGATCGCGAGGCGCTCCTGGAAGCCTTCCTGCCGCTGCACGTCGCGACGCGCCGCCGCCTGGGCGTCCCCGTCCAGCCGCGGCGCTTCTTCGACGCCCTGCACGAGCGCATGCTCGGCCGCGGGCTCGGCTTCGTGGCCAGCGCGCATCGCGACGGCGAGCCCGTGGCGGCCGCCGTCTATTTGGGCTGGAACGGCCGCCTCGTCTACAAGTTCTCCGCCGCCGACCGGAGCCACGGCGACCTCGGCGGCGCGCAGGCGGTGGTCTGGGAGGCGATCCGCTGGGGCTGCGCCAACGGCTTTGCGGAGCTCGATTTCGGTCGAACCGAGGAGGGTCACGAGGGCCTGCGCACCTTCAAGAGCTCCTGGGGGACCCAGGAGATCGATCTCGCCTACACGAGCCTCGGCGGGGCGCCGGCACGCGCCGGCTCGGGGCGCGCCGCGGCGCTGCTCGCGGCCGTCCTGCGCCGCTCACCCGAGCTCCTGACGCGCGCCGTCGGGCGCGTGGCCTATCGCTACACGGCGTGAGCCGACGCGCAGCTCGCGCGCGGGCCCGCGCGGGGGTGCCGCCGCGGCGTCCTCGTAGGCGCGCAGCAGGATGCGCGCGGAACGCTCCCACGACAGTCGCTCGACCCGGCGCAGCGCCTCGTACGCCATGCGCGCGCGCCGCCCGGGGTTGGAGAGCAGCTCGTCGATGCAGCGGCCCAGCGCCGCGGGCTCTGGCGAGTCCGCGTAAGCGGCGGCGTCGCCGGCCGCCGCGCGCGTCTCCGGCAGGTCGTAGCTCGCGATCGGCCGCCCCATCGCCATGTACTCGGGCACCTTCACCATCGACGAGAGCACGTTGAGCGGGCTCGGCGGGTCGGGCGCAAGGCACACGTCGGCGGTCGCGAGGATCCGCCTGATGTCGTCGTCGCCGCGCCAGCCGGCGAACTCCACGTCGCCCGCGATCCCCAGCTGGCGCGCGAGGCGCCGCATCGCGCCCAGCACCTCGCCGTCGCCGATGAAGATCGCCCGCCAGTCGCGCCCGCGGCGCCTGCGCAGCTCGGCGAGCGCCGCGAGCGCGTGGTCGATCCCGTCCTGGGGGCCCATGACGCCCAGGTACGCGATCAGGTGCCGGCGTCCGCGCCGCAGCTCCGGGTCGGGGGCGACCGGGCGGAAGCGCTCCAGGTCGGGACCGTTGCGCACCACGTAAACGTCCTCCGGGTCCACCCCGGCGCGCTCGATCGCGAGCCGCCGGTAGGCCTCGTTGGCGACGATCACGGCGTCGGCGCCGCGCAGGGCGCGCCGCTCGAGCGCGAGCAGCGCGCGGAGCACGGGCCCGCCGCCGAAGCGCGAGCGGTAGAGCTCCGGCGTGAGGTCGTGCTGGTCGAAGATCAGGCGCGCGCCGCGCGCCAACGCGGGCCGCACCGCCCAACCGAGGAAATCAGGCGGGTTGGCGACCCCGACGACGTCGAAGCGCTGGTCCGCGAGCTCGCGGGTCAGCCGATTGATCGCCAAGTACGCCGTCGCGTACTCCCGGACGTAGCCCACTGCCCCGCCGGCGAAGCGCGGCCGGAAGCGGCGCACGGAGATGCCCTCGATCACCTCGCGCTCGGGCCCCTCGTCGCGAACCGCCGGGCAGATCGCCGTCACCTGCCAGCCGGCTTCGTGCAGCGTCCGCGCCTCGTCCCACACGCGCCGGTCGCGCGGCAGCCCCTCGTTCTCGAGGACCAGCAGGGCTCGCCGCGGCTCGCTCATGGGCCCGCGCTCCTCGTTGCGCCGGCGCCGGCGGGCGCGGCCTCCAACAGCCGACGCACCGCATCGATCACGCGATCCTGCTCGGCGTCCTCGAGCCCCGGAAAGAGCGGCAGCAGCACGACCTCGCGCGCGACCGCCTCGGTGTGGGGCAAATAGAGCCCGGGGTCCGCGTAGGCCGGCTCGAGGTGGATCGCCATCACCCCCGGTCGCGTGCGGATCCCCTCCTCGAGCAGCGCGTCCATCAGCTCGCGCGCGTCGAGCGGCGCGTCCGGGACGACGCGCAGCGGGTACGACTGCCAAGTACGCCAAGCGTACGGCGGGTCGTACGGCAGCGCGACGCCGGGGACGTCGGCGAACGCCTCGTTGTAGCGGCGGGCGAGCCGCCTGCGCTCGGCGAGGATGAAGTCGAGGTCCTCGAGCTGGCGGATGCCGACCGCCGCCTGCAGGTCCGTCATCCGGTAGTTGAAGCCGTGCTCGGGATAGCCCTCGATCACGACCCGGCGCGCCGCGTGCCGGTCGAGCGCGGAGCGGTCCATCGAGTGCTGGCGCAGCCGCCGCAGGCGCTCCGCCAGAGCCGGGTCGGAGGTCGCGATCATCCCGCCCTCCCCGCAGGTGATCACCTTGCGCGGGTGAAATGAGAAACAGGCGGGAAAGCCGAGTGAGCCGATCGGCCGCCCGCGGTGCCGCGCCCCGATCGCGCAGGCCGCGTCCTCCACGATCGCCACGCCGAAGCGCTCCGCGAGCTCGGCGAACGCGTCCATGTCGGCGGGCAGGCCGATCTGGTGGACGGGGATGATCGCCTTCGTGCGCGGGGTGATCGCGGCGGCCGCGGCGCGCGGATCGAGGTTGCAGGTCGCCGGGTCGATGTCGGCGAACACCGGCCGCGCCCCGCACTGCCACACGGCATTCGCGGTCGCGATGAAGCTCAGCGAGGGCACGACGACCTCGTCGCCGGGCCCGACCCCGAGCGCGTAGAGGGCCAGGTGCAGGGCCGTCGTGCAGCTCGTCGTGGCGACGGCGTCGGCGGCGTCCACGCGCTCGGCGAAGCGGCGCTCGAACTCCTCGACGCGCGGCCCCTGGGTAAGCCACCCCGAGGCGAGCACCTCGGCGACGGCCTCGGCCTCGCCGCCCCCGAACGACGGACGCGCGAAGGGCACCTCCTGGGCCTGGCCGCTCACGACGCCACCGCCGCGCTCGCGGCCCCGGCGCCCGCGGCCCGCTCACGCCGCCACCACTCCACCAGCATCCGCAGCCCCTCGTCGAGGCTCGTGCGGGCCTCGAAACCGAGCTCGGCGCGGGCCCGCGCCGTGTCGGCGAGCCGGCGCGGCACCGCTGCGACGGACCGCTCGGGCCCGTACTCGACGTCGAGGTCGGAGCCCATCGCGCGCAGGAGCGCGTCGGCGAGCTCCGCGAGGCTGGTCTCCACGCCGGAGGCGACGTTGTAGACGCCCTCCTCGGCGGGCGCCTCGGCGGCGAGCAGGTTCGCGCGGGCGACGTCGTCGACGCACACGAAATCCATCGTCTGCGACCCGTCCCCGAAGATCACCGGCGGCTGGCCGGCCTCGATCCGCTCCATCCAGCGCACCAGGACCTCGGTGTACGCGCCGTAGACGTCCATCCGCGGCCCGTAGACGTTGAAGTAGCGCAGCGCGACCCAGGCCAGCCCGTGCGTGGCGCGGAAGCTGCGCAGCAGGCCTTCGTTGAAGGTCTTCGCGGCCCCGTAGAGGGTCTCGTTCGCGTAGGGATGGTGGTCCTCGGCGGTCGGGAAGCGCTCGGCCTGGCCGTAGACCGACGCCGACGACGCGGCGATCAGCTTGCGCACGCCCGCGTCGGCCGCGGCCTCGACCACGTTGAAGGTGCCGTCGACCAGGACCTCCAGCGCCAGGCGCGGCTCCTCCGCGCACTGGGTGATCCGGATCGCCGCCTGGTGGAAGACGAGGTCGGCGCCCTCGGTGAGCTCGCGGACGAGCCGGCGGTCGCGGATGTCGCCCTCGACGACCTCCACGTTGCCGCGCTCGAGCGCGGCGGCGAGGTTCTCCCGCCGGCCACGGACGAAGTTGTCCAGCACGACGACCTCGCCCGCGCCCGCGGCGACGAGCTGGTCGACGATCGCCGAGCCGACGGTCCCCGCCCCGCCGGTCACCAGTGTGCGTGCCCCTTCGATCATGGTCCTCCCGCTTCGCGCGTCGTCTCGCGCGCGACCGCCGGGCGGCCCGCGCCTTTCCCGAACAACGGCCGCCCGCCCGCGAGGCTTTCGGCCGCGGCCCGCAGCGGGCCCGCCATCCGCGCGCGCAGCTCGCGCCGCGCGAACCGCCGGAAGGCGGGGTCGTCCACGCGCTCCGTGCCCCTCAGCGCAGCGCCCCAGTAGCCCCACAGGAACGCGGCTCCGGAGAGCACCGGCGGCCGGGCGCGCGCGACCTTGAGCGAGCGCAGCGCGACCCAGGCGGGCCCGTAGTGCAGGATCCAGGCGCACTCGCCGTGGCGGGCGCGCCCGCGCAGCAGCCCGTCGGCGGAAGCCCAGGGGCGGTGGTGGCGGGCGACGAGGTCGCCGAACGAGCGCGTCCCGTACCCGCGCATGCGGGCATAGGTCTCGTCGATCGTGTCCCAGGCAAGCCGCTCGGGAACGCCGCCCACGGCGAGCAGGCAGTCGCGCCTGTACAGCTTCACCGCGCCGTGCACGTGGTGGTCGGGGATCGCGATCACGCGCCAGCCGCCGCGGCCGGGCTCGGCCAGGCGCCCGCCGGTGAGCCCGAGCAGGGGGTCGGCCCGGAAGCGCTCGAGCAGCTCGGCGAACCACTCCGGCGGCAGCTCGACGTCGCCGTCGAGCTTGCCCACGAACCCGAAGTCGCTCCACCCCGCGCGGCGCAGGCCGTAGTTGAACGCCCGCGCCTCGCGCGCCAGGGCGAGGTTGTCCGCGCCGGCGTCGGCCGGGGGAGCGGAGAGCGCCGTGACGAAGTCCAGCTCGGCCTCGAGTGCGCGCGCGATCTCGAGCGTGCCGTCGCGCGAGCCGTCATCCACGATCACCCAGCGGTCCGGGCGCCGAGTCTGGGCGGCGACCGCGCGCGCCGTCCGCCGCAGGTGCGCGGCCTCGTTGAAGACCGGGCTCACGATCAGAAGCCGCTCGTCTCGCTCGTGCATGCCCCAGACAACGGGCGCGCCCCCGCGCGGCTTGCGAACGAGGCGAGGAAGCAGGGCGGCGCCCCGCGCGTTCGTCGGATGGCGGCCCGAACCGCCCAAAATTCATGCCCTCAACGAGCCAAAGATCCGACGCCGCCCGGCGCCGCCGACGCGCGGTCGCAGGCCTCAGCGCGGCGGCGGCCCTGCTCGTCATCCTGCTCGTGGCGTGCGAGCCCGGGCCGTTCCCGCCCGGGTTCGCGCCCCGGGACCTCACCCGGGGAACCGCGGTGGCGCACCTGCTGGTCGATCGCCCCGTCACCGAGAGCGGGCCCCGGGACCCGACGGCGCTCGACGAGCTGCGCGACGAGTACCAGTTCGACGCGCTGACCAATCGCACCCTGCCGCTCGCGCACGCCCTGACCAGCGAGCGGGCGCTCACCGAGATCGCCCGCGCCGCCGGCATCGACCCGGGCGACATCGCGGCCTCCACTCAGAACACCGCGAGCGTGCCGCGCACGCTGGTCGAGCCAGACAGCGAGCTGCGCTCCCACCAGCTCGCCGCGGCGGAGCGACCCTACCGGCTCGAGCTGCAGGCGCGTCCGGGCGAGCCGGTGCTCGACGTCTACGCGGTCGCGCCCACCTCGGCGGACGCCAAGCGGCTTGCGGCCGCAGCCGCGACCGGCGGCAACGCCTTCCTCGCGGCGCTGGCGGCCGAGGGCGGCACGACCGCGGAGAACCAGATCACGCTCACGAGCCTCGGCCCGCCGCTCGCGGGCAGCGACGGGGCGCGCGCCGGGCTCATGGTCGCGCTGCTCACCTTCGCGCTGGCGTTCGCGGCCGCCTTCGCCGCGCTGAGCGCGGCCGCGCGATGGCGGCTGCGGAGCGCCGGGCTCGAGCCCGCGCGCGGCCGCGAGGCGCCGTCGCCCGCGGCTGAGCCCGGCGACGGCACCTGGCCGCGCACGTCCCGGCCGCTCCCGTGGGCGATCGCCGCGTTCCTGGGGTTGCTTTGGCTCGTGCCGTTCAACGCGATCACGCTGAACGTCTCCACCCCAATCGACCTCACGCTCGACCGGTTGGCGCTGCCCGCGCTCGGCGCGGTGTGGATCGCCGCGCTCATCCGCGGCGGGCCCGGCGCCCCGCACCTGCGCTTCACCCGGGTGCACGCGGCCGTGGCCGCCTTCGCGGGGGTCGCGGCGCTCAGCGTGATCGTCAACGCCGGCGACCTAGCCCGCGGGCTCGTCCTCGAGCTGCCGGTGAAGAAGCTGGGCCTGCTCGCCACCTACGCGGCGCTGTTCGTGATCGTCGCGAGCTCGATCCGGCCGCGCGAGGTGCGCCCGATGCTCACGTACGTGTTGGTGCTCGCGTGCGTCTGCTCGGTGGGGATGGTCTTCGAGTACCGCTCAGGGGCCAACCCGTTCTACGACATCGCCGCGCTCCTGCCGGGGCCCTTTACGGTGGCGCCCCCGCCCACTGGCTTCGACGAGCTCGGCCGGGGCTCGGTGAGCGGCCCCACCGACCACGGCCTCGAGGCGGCCGCAGTGCTCTCGATGACCCTGCCGATCGCGCTCGTGGGCTTCATCGAGCGCCGCGGGCTCTGGCCACGGCTCGCCTACGCGCTGGCGGCGTGCCTGATCGGCGCCGCGGCGGTCGCGACGTTCCGCAAGAGCGGCCTGCTCGCCCCGCTCGCCGCGGGCGTGACGCTCGTGTGGCTGGCCCGCCGCGAGGCCCTGCGGCTGGCGCCCCTGGCGCTCGTCGTCGCGCTCGTCCTGCCCTTCGCCTCGTTTCAGGCGCTCGGCTCGGTCACCGGCCAGCTCGATGCGGGCAACCTCGACGTCCCGACCGTGGGCGACCGCGTCTCGGACTACAACGCGGTCCGCCCGGATTTCCTGAGCCACCCCCTGCTCGGCGCCGGCTTCGGCTCTTACGAGCACGCGACCAACCCGGGCGAGAACCGCATCCTGGATTCGGACCTGCTCACGCGCCTCGTCGAAATGGGCGTGATCGGCCTGGCGGCTTTCCTGGCGATGATCGTCGTGGTAGCGGCCACGGCGGCGCGGATGGCCCGCGAGCGCGAGCCCCTCACCCGAGGTCCGGCGACGGCGATCGCCGCGGCGGCGGTGGCCTTCGGCGTGCTCTCAGCGTTCTTCGACGAGTGGTCGTTCCCGCACGCGCCCTACGTCTTCCTCACGCTCGCCGGCCTCCTCGCGGCGATGGCGCGCAGCGGGGAGCGCACCGCGCCCGCGAGCGCCGAGCGGAGGCGGGCGACCGGCAGGACGCGCGCGATCGCCGCTCCGAGGTCGCGGGCCGCCGCGGGGAAGCCCGCCCGCAGCACGACCAGGTAGCCGACCGCCGCGCACGCGAGCACCGCGCCGATGTGCGCGGTCGTGGGTAGGCCGGCGGCCTGCGCCGCCAGGTTCGCCGGCGCGCCCAGCGCGAGCAGCCCCACGGACGAGGCGCCCGCCGGGAGCAGGTCGCCGCCGAGCGTCCGCAGCGTTGAGGCCGCGGTGCCGCGCAGGAGCACCGCGTAGGCCACCCACAGGAAGATGAGGTGGACGACCGCCGCAGCCGCCGCCACGGCCACGAGCCCGTAGGGGGCGACGATCACGACCGCGGTGGCGTAGGCGGCGAAGTGCGCGACCCCGTAGCCCAAAAGCGCCCGGGCGCGGCCGAGCGCCATGAGCGCTGAGCCGCAGGCGTCGGCCAGCAGCGCCGCGACGCCCCCGAGGGTGAGGATCTGCGTGGGCACGACGGCGTCCTCCCAAGCGGAGCCGAACAGCCAGGGGATCACGGTCGGCGCGAGCAGCGCGAGGCAGGCGAGCAGCGGGAAGACGGCGACGGTGACCAAGTGCACCATCCGGCGGCGCAACTCGTGCAGCTCGTCGGTGCCCTGGGTGCGCGCGAGTACCGGGAAGGCGATCTGGATCATCGCCACGCTGATCTTGCGCTGGTACTCGACGGCCAGCTGGTAGGCGCGCCAGTACAGCCCCGCCTGCGCGGCGCCGAGCGTCGCCCCGACGATCGCGTAGTCGCCGTTGCGGAACCCGGCCCACGCGAACGTCGCGAGCGCCGCCGGGCCCCCGTAGGGCAGGAGCTCGCGCATCTGCTCGGGGCGCCAGCGCGGCCCCGGCACCGGCGCGAAGCGCAGCGCGAGCGCCAGCGCCACCAGGATCCCGCCGAGGCTGCCCAGCACGAGGGCCGTCGCGTCGAGGCCCGCGATCGCGAGCGCGACGGCGATCGCCACGCGGGAGGCGTTCAGCGAGAGCTCGACGATGCTGAGCCGCCGGAAGTCGAGGTTGCGGCGGAGCACGGTCATCGGCAGCGCGTACACCGCGCCGATCAAAAAGTAGGGGCTCGTGACCGCGATCAGCGTGGCCACCTCCCCGCCGAAGATCGGTTTCACGATGAGCGCCGCGACGGCCAGGGTCAGAAGCATCATCGGCAGCCCGGCCGCGAGCGTCATGAGCATGCCGCCCTCCAGGTGCGCCCGGCTGATCGACCGGCGCTGGACGATGGCGCTCCCCACGCCTTCCATCGGCAGCGAGACCGCGAGCTCGTGGACGATCACGACGATCGCGAACGCGCCGAAGGCGGCGGGCGGGATGAGCCGGGCGAGCAGCACCATGGCCGCCAGCAGTACGAGCTCGATCCCCACGCGCGAATAGGCGATCCATCGCAACCCGCCCGCGGCGGCGCCGACGAGCTCCTCGTTGGAGCGCACGTCGTCCGCGGGCGGTTCGGTCGCCATCGCCAAGCCAACGTGCGCGTGCGCGGGGCGCTTCCGCGGACCGCGATTCGTACCCGGGTTGTGCAGAAAATTCCCCAGTCACCCCGGTTGCAGCCAAGGCGCGCGCGGGCAGTATCCAGCCAATGCGCTTGCAGGGACGAAACCTCGTCCGCCTGGTGCTCATCCTGGCGGCGGCGGCGCTCGCCGTCGTCGCGGGCCGGGCGGTGCTGGGCGGGCCGGACGACGTGCTGCCGCGCGCGCAGGCGGCGACCAAGCGCGCGACACCCTCGACCCTGGACTCGGTGTTCAGCCGGGCGAACCGGGGGGACCGCATCCGGCTCGCGCCGGGCGACTACGGGACCTTCCGAGGAGGGGTGAAGGGCGGGCGCGTGCGGATCGTCGGCCCCAAGGGGCGCGGCGCCCGCATCGCGCTCGCCTTCGACGGCGCGCGAAACATCACGCTCAGCCGCATGACCGTTACGAGCGCGGTGCTCGAGGGGAGCACGCGCAACATCACCGTGCGCAACTCGACCTTCCCGGGGCAGGTGACCTTCCGCACGGGCGAGCTGCGCCGGGCGAACATCCTCTTCGAGAAGAACCTGCACGCCGGCTGGAACGCGTGCGGCAGCTGCGGCGAGGGCAGGATCTTCCTACCGGAGCGCACCAACGAGCCCTCGGGGATCACGATCCGCCGCAGCGAGTTCCGCGGCGGGATGAGCGACGGCATCCAGAACGGCTCGAACGGCACGCGGATCATCGGCAACACGTTCCACGACCTGGTGCCGGGCGGCCCGGGCGGCGTGCACACCGACGCGATCCAGCTCTACGGGTCGCGCAACACGGTGATCAAGCGCAACCTCTTCTACAACTACCCGGCCGGGATCATGGCCCCGGACGGTGCCGACCACGAGGTCATCGTCGACAACGTCTTCCGCGGGGACCGGGGCAACTACCCGTACGCGATCATGATCTGGTCTGACCAGGGCTCGGTGATCCGCCACAACACGCTCGCCGACGGCGACTGCCAGTTCAACCTGCCCTGCGGGATCCTCTCGATCGGCTCGAAGTCGGGGATGCCGCCCGGCCGCGGGACCATCGTCCGCGACAACATCCTGAGCGAGATCTCGATCGGCTCCGGGAGCGCCACGCTGGGGAAGCGCTCCCACAACCTGATCGCGCACGCGCCGGCGAGCGGCCACAAGGACATTCGCGGCAAGCCGCGCTACGTGGGCGGCCGCAACCCCAAGACCTTCCGGGACCACGCGCTGAGGCGGGGCTCGCCAGGGAGGGGTAACGCGAGCGACGGCACCGACCGCGGCGCCCGCGTGCGCCGCGGTCGGTGAGCCGCTCAGCGCGCCAAAGCCCGAATCAACCGGGCGGTCAGACGCCGAAGAGCCAGCGGCGGGCGCGCACGCCGTGGCCGCGCAGGCGGTGCGCGGCGCCCGTCGCCAAGAACAGCGGGACCCACTGCGAGCGGCCAGCGCCCACGCGGCGGCGCATCCGCAGGCCGTGCCACTCCCGCAGCCGCCGAGCGTCCGGGCAGGTCTCGAGCGCGAACGCCACCAGCTCGGCGTGCGGCTCGCGGTCGAGGGCGCCGCGGTCGTAGGCGCGGCTCGCCTGCCAGAGCGCCTGCCGCGCCAGGGCGCGCCGCGCGGCGGCGTGCAGTCCGTCCGCGCCGGGGACGTCGCGCCCGGCCCCGGCGAAGAATCGCTCGAACGCGGCGCGGCGCTCGGTCAGGTCGAGGATCGGGTCGGCCGAGCTGCGCAGCATCCCGTCGGGGTGGACCCGGTAGAGGGCCTGGGCGGCACCCTTGACGTAGGCGATGTCCGCGACCGCGGCGATGCGCAGCCACATGTTGAGGTCGCTCGTGTGCCTTAAGGCGGGGTCGTACCCGCCCACGCGCATCTGCACCTCGGTGCGCACGACTGCCTCCGGCGAGGAGATGCAGTTGTGGGCGCTGCGGCACCGGCGCTCGATCCAGCGCGCCCCGCTCCACACGCGGGTGCCGCGCCAGCGCTTGGGCACCCGCGGCGAGCGCCCGGGGCCGAAGTACGGGGCGCGCCCGTAGACCATCCCCACGCCCGGGTTGCGCTCCAGCACGGTCGCCGCGCGCCACAGCGCGCCCGGGACGAGCAGGTCGTCGGCGGAGAGGAGCAGCAGGCAGTCGCTGTCGGCCGCCCAGGCGAGCCCCTCGTTGGCGGTCGCGATCAGGCCGGCGTTCCGCTCGTGCCGGCGGTACTCGACGCGCTGATAGGCATCGGCGAGCCGCTCCCCCACGGCGCGCGTGTCGTCGGGCGAGGCGTCGTCGATCACAAGCACCCGGACGTCCACGCCCTCCTGCGCGAGCACGGACCACACGCAGCCCTCGAGCAGGTGCCCGTAGCCGTAGCAGGGCACGATCACCTTGACGTGCGCCCGCCTCATGGTCTACGCGGCGAGCGCGGGTCGCGCGCTCTCGACCACGTCGAGGAGCGCCCGCTCGACCTGCGCGGCGGCGTCGTCCCACGACGCTGACGCCACGCTTTCCGCCGCGCGCCGCGCGGCCGCCTCGCGATCGCCGGCCGGCCTGCGCACGAGGCGCTCGAGCGCGTCGGCGAGCGCTGCCGGGTGCGCGTCGGCGTACTCGACGTTGTCATTGGCGAGCACGACGCGGTTGTGCTCCGCGTCGTTGACCACCGGGATGCACCCGGCGGCCAGCATCTCGTGGGGCACGAGCGAGACATTGGTGGCGGAGAGGACGAGACCCGCGACGCAGCGCCGGTACAGCGCCGCGAGCTCCTCGGGCCGCATCAGCCCGTGGTGCTCGAACCGAAACGGCAGGTCGCCCGCGGGCTCGCCGTAGGCGTGGATGGCAACGTCGGGGTTGCGCGCGGCAAAGCGCTCGAGCGCGATCACCGCGAGCTCGTGGCTTCGCCGCGGCGTCGACGGCCGCGAGAAAAAGCAGACGTCCCGGCGCTCGCCCGCGTCCGCCGCGCGGGCCCCGTAGATCTCGAGATCGCAGCCGAAGTCGAAGTGGTCGGCGGGCATCCCGTACTCGGCGCGCAGCCGCTCGGCCAACCAGCGCCCGGCGGTGAGCCCGTGGAAGCCGAACTTGTAGGTGGCTTCCGCGAGCAGGGCGAGACTGCCGGCCGGATAGAAGGCGGGCTCGAGGTCCTGGACGAAGTAGCAGCGCGCGCCTGCCGCGGGCGTCGCGAGCGCGGGGTACGCGGTGGGCCAGCTCGTGGCGACGAGCGCGTGCGCGTCCTCGATCCCGTCGGCGACGTCGCGCACCTCGGCCCGCACCCACGGCCACCACGACTCGACCGTTCGGCGGTGCTGCACGAGCTCCCACCCGTGCAGGTCGTAGACGTAAACCACGCAGCGGTGCCCGCGCCGCTCCAGCCCCGCAATGATCCGGAACATCGTCGTGTGGCCGCCCGAGCCCTCGCCCGGCGGACCGGTGATCCAGGCCACGGTCAGCGGCTCGCCCGGCGCCCACGGCGCGGGGCCGGGCAGCGGGCCGCCCGCGGCGGCGAGCTCCGAGGCGCGGTCGAGGTCCGCGCGCGCGACCGGGATCCGCGCGTACCCCGGCGGCTCGGTCGCCTCCAGGGCCCGCCGCAGGACCCGCGCGGCGATGCCCCGCATCCCCTCGGAGGCGAGCAGCCGGCGCGCCTGGCGCAGGCGCTCGCGCGGGGTGGGAGCGCTCACGCGGCCCTCCCGGCGGTCGCGACCGGCCGCTCGGCCCGCTCGCGCCCGAAGCGGCTCCGCCCGCCGAACGCGCCGGCGAGCGCGAGCGCGCCGAGCCAGGCGCACGCCGCAGCGAGTCCGAAGGCTGCCACCGTGGCCTTCCCGGGCGCGGGGCGGGCCGGCTCGATCCGGACCTCGCCGAGCCGCTCGATCCGGACCGAGGGCGGCGTCCCGGGCTCGTGCCGGGCCAAGTCCGCGAGAGCGGCGATCCCGCCTTCGACGAGACGCTCGGCCGCAGCGGGATCGGCCGCCTCGCCGGTCAGCGTCACGACCGGCGCCCCCCGGTCGCGCAGGCCCACGGTCAGAACGTATGGGCGGGCCCCGCGCGCCGTCGCCACCGTGCGCGCGACGGGCGTGGGGGCGGCGGGCAGGCTCAGGTCCGCGACGACGACCTGCAGCTGCTCGGGGGCGACGCCCACCGTCTCGGCGACGATCCGCCGGCCGCGGAGGCGCGCGATCTGCGCGGCGAGCGCCGCGGCGCGGTCGGACGCCGTGGCGGCGTCGCGCGCGGCGCCCGTGGCGAGCAGCGACGTACGCGTGTCGACCAGCGCCGCCCCGTCCGCGCGCGGCGCCTTGGGCTCGAGCACCGCGAGCAGACCCGCGCACGCGATGCCGATGGCGACCACCCCGGCAACCGCCTGCGCGCGCTTGGCCATCAGTCCCCGGGCCAGGCTGCCGGGCAGCTCCCCCGCTCCCATCCCCGCCATCCTCAGGCGGCACCTCCCGCGGGCGGCGCGACCGCGGTGCTCCGCCACCCGCGCCGCGCCCGCGAGACGAAGATCGTGACCGCCGCGGCGAGGGCGAAGGAGATCGCGAACGTAAGGACCGCCCACCGGATGTTCGCGCCGCGGTTGACGAGACCGCCGCTCGCCTCGCCGAGCTGGCGGAGCTCCACGCGAGACGCGGGATCGGTGCCCTCGCGCTCGGCGACCTCGTCGAGGTAGTCGGCCAGACCGGTCATCGCGGCGTCGGCGAGGCGCTCTGCCTCCCCGACGCTCGGCGCCTCCGCGTACACGTCCAGGATGGGCACGTTCGGGGTCACGCGGAAGCTCAGCGAATAGCCATCGGCGCTGCGCAGCAGGTCGGAGACACGCGGCTGGCTGCCCGGGACGGCCACGGCGCGGGGCTGCTCCGGGGTCGCGGGCGACGTAGTGCGCAGCAGCGCCGGGTCGATCCCCGCCCGCTGCGCGATGTGGTCGCGGACGGAGGGGCTCGCGAGCAGCGTCCCCATCACCACCGCCCGGCGCGAGAGCGCGTCCATACCGTAGGAGTCCTCCCGCAGGTCGACGAGGGTGGACCGGGGCGAGTCGACGAGCACCTGCGTGGACGCGCTCGCGAGCTGCGGCGTGCGCCACTCGACGTGGGGCGGCGCGAGCGAGACCGAGAAGTTGACTACGACCGTCGCGAGCAGCGCGACGCCCGCCACGGCCAGCAGCCCGCGGCGCGTGCGGACGAGCTCGTGCGCGAGCGCGCCGAGGCGAGCCGCGATTCCGGTCGTCCGCGCGCTCATCGCGGGGATCGCGGCTTGGCCGCCCGCGGCCGTTTCTTCGAGCGCCGCCCAGCGGGCGACGCCTTCTTCGCCGCGCGCTTCACCCGGCGGACCCCCTCCGGGGAGTGGCCGTTGGGCGTGGCGGGCTGCGCGCCGCCCCGCTCGCGGCGGCCGAGCAGCGGGACCGCAAGCACCCCGGCCGTCCCGAGCACCGCGACGAAGAGCGCCACGAAGAGCGCGGTCCCGAAGCCGGGCCCGCGGGTCTCCGAGCGCGCGGTCGCCGGCCCGAGCGCGCTGACCACCAGCTGCCGTTGGTCGGGGAGCGCCTGCTCGCCGCGGGCGGACTCGACGTACTCCGCGGTCTCGGCCAGCGCGGCGTCGACGAGCCCTTCGGCTCCGGCGGCGCTCGGCGCCTGCGCGCGCACGCGCACGATCGGCAGGCTGGGATCGGTCGACACGGTGAGGCGCATCGCCTCGTCGTCGGGCAGGTCGCTGGTGACCGGAGGCGGCGGCAGGACCTCGGGCGTTGAGCTCGCCGGCGGCGTCACCTCGAGCTCGTCGGGATCGAGGCCCGCGCGCTGCGCGATCCCGTCACGCAGGGGGCTCGTCGCGATCAGGTTCCCGAGCAGGATCGCCCTGATCGCCAGGGTCTCGATCCCGATCGCCCTTGCGTCGACCACCTGCGAGTCGGAGGTGTCCACGAGCAGCTGCCCGTCGGCGTGCCAGATCTCGTACTGGCGCGTCTCGGGGGGCAGGCCGGGGCGCAGGAAGACCAGCGCCCCGCAGGCGACCGCGACGGCGAGCACCACCGCGAGCGCCCGCCGGCGGGCGCCGGCCTCGCGTCGCAGCTCGTTCGCGCTGTCAAGCAGATCCATCGGTCCTCGTCGCTCGGCGCGGCCTGGGGCACGCCGCGCCATGCAAAGCAACGGGCGGCCGCCGGGGCTTCTTCCGGCTTGAGCCGGTGCCCCGCCTCGAGCCCGGCGCGCCTCGGGCGCGCCGGGCTCGGACGGTCCAGTTGCCCATCCGCGCAACCCCACTTGCGAAAGCTCAGCGGGCGCCTGGGCTCATGCGCGCGGCCGGCCGCCACCGGGGACCTTAAAGTAGGAAGTACTACTGTACGCTTTGCGCGCCGCTGCGGGGCGGCGTCATCCGACCGCAAGACCGCCAAGGAGGAGTCCGTGGCCACCGTCATCAAGCCTTCCTACGACGCCCAGCGCAAGCACTTCCTCTTCACCGACGAGCACCTCGACCTGCGCGAGTCGATGAAGGCGTGGGTGCTGAAGGAGCTCTACCCCCACCGCAACGAGTGGGAGGAGACGACGTGGCCGAACGAGATCATGCGCCGCGCCGGCGAACTCGGCTACCTCGGCCTCTGTTTCCCCGAGGAGTACGGCGGCCAGGGCGGCGACTACTTCTACTCCCTCGTGCGCGCCGAGTGCATGAGCTACTCGGGCTCCGGCGGCACCAACATGGGCTTCGCGGTGCAGACCGACATGGTGCTGCCGCCCATCCACCTGCTCGGCACCGAGGAGCAGAAGCAGCGCTACCTCGTCCCCGGCATCAAGGGCGAGCGGATCGGATGCCTGTGCATCACCGAGCCGGGCGCGGGCTCCGACGTCGCCGGCATCCGCACGACGGCGCGCCGGGAGGGCGACGAGTACGTGATCAACGGGTCGAAGATCTTCATCACCAACGGCGCCCGCGCCGACTTCGGGATCATCGTCGCCAAGACCGACCCCGACGCCCGCCACGAGGGGATCACGCTGTTCGTCGTCGACCTGCGCGACGAGGAGGGCAACCCGGTCCCCGGCTTCCGGGTCTCGCGCACGCTCGAGAAGATGGGCATGCACGCGTCGGATACGGCCGAGCTCGCCTTCGAGGACATGCGCGTGCCGGCGGACGCCGTCCTGGGCGAGGTCGGCAAGGGCTTCTACCACATCTCCTGGGAGCTCCAGGGGGAGCGCCTGGTGGCGGCAGCGGGCTGCTACGCAGGCGCGGAGCGGATGTTCGAGCGCACGCTCGAGTACGCGAAGGAGCGCGAGGCGTTCGGCCGGCCGATCGGCCGCTTCCAGGCGATCCGCCACAAGTTCGCGGACATGGCGACCAAGATCGAGGCGGCCAAGCAGATGGTCCACGCGACCGCCTGGCGCTTCGCGAACGGCGAGTACCCGGTGCGGGAGATCACGATGTCGAAGCTGTTCGCGGCGCGCGTCTGCCACGAGGTCGCCGACGAGTGCGTGCAGATCCTGGGCGGCTACGGCTACATGAAGGAGTACGAGATCGAGCGCGCGTTCCGCGACCAGCGCCTCAACCGGATCGGCGCCGGCACCGACGAGATCATGCTGGACGTGATCGGCCGCTCGTACGGGTTGTAGGGCCGCGGTCTGTCGCAGCCGCGAGCGCGCGCCGGCTACGCGGCGGGCCGTCGCCGCAGGCGGCTGTAGAGGCCCCAGGCGCACAGGCCGGTGATGATCAGCCCGATCATCGTCAGGCCGACGCCGACCCACACGAGCCAGCCGACCCGCAGGCCCGCCTCGGCGTCGACCGCGACCCCGGGGCTCGCGTCGGCATTCGCGACGAGCACGGCCCACGTGCCGCCCTCGACGTCCCAGTCGAGCACCTGCTGGCCTTGGCCCTCGCTGCTCGCCACCCAGAAGTCCTGCTCGGCCGGCGCGGAGGGCGGGCGCCCGCCCGCGATCTGCTCGTAGACCGGCTCCCCGCCCCACTCGTCGAACCCGCTGCCGTCCCAGTCCGTGAGCACGGTGTGCTCGACGCCCTCCAGGTACGCGGCGACGTCATCGGCGGGGCCGATGCCCACGAACGCGGGCGCGCCCGAGCCCTCGACGATTAGACGCACGGTCGCGTTCGCGTCGCTCACGTCGAGGCCCGAGGAAGGCCCCAGGTCGATCGGGTCGCTGACGATCGCGAAGCCCTCGCTCTCGAGCGGCTCGGCGTCGGTGGTGTAGAAGCCGTCGTCGCGCGCGAAGGCGTGCAGCGCGAGCAAGGTGAGTCCGGCGAGCAGGAACAAGAGTCCGATGAGGCCGGCGAGTGAGATCAGCACCGTGCCGAGCGCACCCGGGCGGCGGGACTCCTCTGCGGTCGCGGGCGCCTCGTGCGCCTTGGGTGTGCTCGACCCGGCTTCCATGCTCCGCCCACGACCGTACGCCGCATCGAGGCCGCGGATCCGCCGGATATCTGCCCACCCGTGCGGTTGTCAGTTGCCCCGCCCCCGCCGCGTCCATAGCATCGGGGCACGTTCCGGGGGGGGTAGGTCAAACCCGGATTGGAGGTTAGGGAAATGGAGAGGTTCATCGCGGTCCTCGTGGGCTGCGTGGTTGCGCTCGTACTCGCACCGGCCGCGGCATCGGCGCAGCCGGATTTCGTGCCGGGCGAGGTGGTCGTCAAGTTCAAGGACGATGCGACCGCGCAGCAGCGCGCCGCGGCCTCCAGGGCGGCGGGGATCCTGGAGCGGGTCGCCCCCGTGCGCGGCGTTGGGGCGCGCCTCGTCGAGGTCACGGGCAACGTCCGGGCCGCGGTCCGCGCGCTCGAGCGCTCGCCGGCGGTCGAATACGCGGAACCGAACTACATCTACCGCGCGCTCGCTACGCCGAACGACCCGCGCTTCAACGAGCTCTGGGGCCTGCACAACACGGGCCAAGGCGGCGGCACGGCCGACGCCGACATCGACGCTCCCGAGGGCTGGGACCTGCTCGGCCTCGGGTCGTTCCCGAGCGCGGGCGGCGCCAAGGTGGGGATCGTGGACACCGGGATCCGGCGCAGCCATCCCGAGTTCGCGGGCCGCGTCGTCGACTGCGGCGGCGTGAACAACTTCGGGATCAGCCTCCTGATCCTGATCCTATTCTCCGACCCGACGATCGTCGACGGCAAGTGCGAGGACGACAACGGGCACGGCACCCACGTCGCCGGCACGATCGCTGCCAACGCGAACAACGGCACCGGCGTCGCGGGCGTGGCCTTCAACTCGCCGCTGGCGATCTGCAAGGGCCTGAACGGCCAGGGCTCCGGCACGCTGGTGATGATCGCCAACTGCATCACCTGGCTGGCGGACCGCGATGCCGACGTGATCTCGATGTCGCTCGGTGGCTCCGCGGGCTCGCAGGCCCTGCAGGACGCAGTGCGCAACGCGAGCGAGGCAGGCTCGCTGCTCGTCGCGGCCGCCGGCAACTCCGGCAACTCGTCCCTGAGCTACCCGGCGGCGTATCCCGAGGTGGTCTCGGTGGCGGCGACGGACCGCAACGACAACCGGGCGTCGTTCTCGCAGTTCAACGCCGACGTCGAGGTCGCGGCGCCGGGCGTCGACATCCTCTCGACGTGGAATGACGGCGGCTACCGCGTCGCCTCGGGCACGTCGATGGCGACGCCGCATGCAGCGGCGGTGGCCGCGCTGATCGCCGGCGCCAACCCGTCGGGCGGCCCCGACGAGTGGCGCGCGGCGCTGCAGGCGGCAACGGACGACCTCGGCGCCCCCGGCCGCGACCCGCAGTTCGGGTTCGGCCGCGTGACGCTGTCCAAGGTCAGCCCGTAGCAACCCCCACCCAGCGAGGCGGATCTGTCGCGCCATGCGCGACAGATCCGCCTCGCACCGGGTGGCGGCGCAATGTGAGGCGGATTGAGTTCCGCACGGCGCTCGTGTGGGACCCTACCATCCGCGGGTGGTTGGGGCGGCCGAAATCCTCGGAGTCCAGCTCGACCTCGAGCTTCTCTCGATCCCAGTCGTCGCCGCGCTGATCGGCTACGGCACCAACTGGGTCGCCGTGAGGATGCTGTTCTTCCCGTTGCGCTTCTGGGGGGTGCGGCTCGACGCCGTGCGCTGGCTCGCGCAGTTCCTCCCACGCCGCGTGCAGGCGGTGCCCGGGCTGATCGAGGGCGGGATCGGCTGGCAGGGGATCATCCCCGCGCGGGCCGCGAAGATGGGCTCGATCGCGGTCGACAAGGGGATCGCCAAGCTCGGCAGCCCGCGCGAGTTCTACGACTGCCTCGACCCGCAGGCGATGGCCGACCACATCATCGCCGAGGCCCGCGGCGAGATCCGCGAGCTGGTCGAGCGCATCGTGGAGCGGGAGCACCCCGGCCTATGGCGCGACGTGCCGCCGGGGTTGCGCGAGCGGGTGTTCGAGCGCGTGGAGGCCGAGCTGCCCGCGATCGCCGCCGAGATCACGCGGGATGTCGGCGAGCACATCGACCAGCTCCTCGACGTCAAGCTGATGGTGATCCGCCGGATCGAGGAGAATCCTGCGCTCGCCAATCGCATATTCCTCGAGGTCGGTTCGAAGGAGCTGCGCTTCATCGTCAACTCGGGCCTGTACTTCGGCTTCATCCTCGGGATCCTCACGATCCCGCTGTACCTGGCGATCGACTCGTGGCTCGTCCTGCCCTTGGCCGGCGTCCTCGTCGGGTACCTGACCAACTGGATCGCCCTACGGCTGATCTTCCGGCCGATGTACCCGCGGCGGGTCGGCCCCTTCACGATCCAGGGGCTGTTCATGCGACGCCAGCCCGAGGTCGCGGACGTCTACGCGAAGGTGATCGCCGACGACGTCGTGACGATGGCCAACGTGAGTGACGAGCTGCTCACCGGGCCGCGCTCCGACCGCACCCGGGCGCTCGTGCGCGATCGCCTGAGGCCGGCGGTCGACCGCGCCCTCGGCGCGGCGCGCCTGCCGGTGCGCGTCGCGTTCGGCACGCGCGAGTACGAGTCGGTGCGCGAGTCGCTCGCCACGGAGGCGATCAACGTCACGATGGCGCCGCTGCGCGACCGCTCCTTCGGGCGCCGCCAGTCCGCCGCGATCCGGGCGCTGCTCGCCCGCCGCATGCGCGAGCTGTCCGAGCCGGACTTCGCGGAGCTCTTGCGCGCCGCTGTCGAGGAGGACGAGTGGATGCTGATCCTCCTGGGTGGCGTGCTCGGGTTTGTGGCCGGCTGCCTGCAGATAGCTTTCGTGTTGTGACGTCGGAGCGGCAAGAGGCCTCCCCGCAGGAGCGGTCGCGATCCGCCGGGCCGCTGCCCGACCCCGCCACGGTGCGGGGCATGGTGCGCCTCGCTGCCGGCGCCTGGTGGCGCACCAACAGGTGGGCCGTGGAGACCGCCGTGGACGTCACGCGCCGGGCCGCGCGCGCCGCGCGCGAGGGCGAGTCGCCGGTGGCGCTCATCGACGAGGCGCGGCGCGAGCTCGTGCGCGTGGCCCGCGACGCCCTCGGGATCGCCGACCTCGAGCGCCGCCTGGGGCCGTCGAGCCGGGACGCCGACGAGCGCGCGGAGCTGCGCCGCCGCTGGGAGGAGCTCATGGAGCGCTCGGCGAGCGTCGACGGAGACGATGAGCACCCCGCCTTCCCGTACCTCTTCAACAACCTGGCGCCCGACGAGGCCCGGATCCTCAAGCTGCTCGCGGTCGAGGGCCCGCAGGCAGCGGTCGACGTGCGGACCTGGCGCCCGCTGGGGATCGGCTCGACCGTGGTGGCGCCGGGGCTCACCATGATCGGGCAGCGGGCGGGCTGCAAGGCGCTCGACCGCGTGCCGGTCTACCTCTCGAACCTCTACCGACTCGGGCTGATCTGGTTCTCGCGCGACCCGATCGACGACCTCGCCAGCTACCAGGTCCTCGAGGCCCAACCCGAGGTGCTCGAGGCGCTCGAGCGGGCCGGCAGGGGCACGACGGTGCGCCGCTCGATCCGGCTCACGCCGTTCGGCGAGCAGTTCGTGGCTGCCGTCCTCCCCGAGGGGAAGGACGAGCGGGCGCGGGCCGCGGGCGACGGCGACGCGTAGGCGCGCCGCCGCGGCCCGCGGGTGACGCTGCTTGCTACGCGGTGGCCGGCTGCGGCTGGCCGCAGTGCGCGCAGCGGCTGGCCCCGGCCGGGATGTCGGAGAGACACTCGGGGCAGGTCTTGGTCTCCGGCGAGATCCCGCGCATCCGCTTGTACCGGTTGTAGGGCACGACGATGAAGAAGTAGACGGCGGCGCCGATCGAGACGAACGTGATCAGCGCGTTGATGAAGCTGCCGTACGTGAAGACGCTGTCGTTGATCGTGAACGACAGCGAGCTGAAGTCCGGCTCGCCCAAGATCGCGCCGATGATCGGCGTGATGATGTTCGCGATCAGCGAGTTGACGAGGTCGACAACCGCCAGCGCCATCACCAGCGCGACGGCCGTCTCGAGCAGGTTTCCGCCGGTGATGAAGTCCTTGAATCCCTTGATCATGAGATCCCTTCCTCGGTCGCTCTACCCCCCGACCGCTGCGACCGTACCACCCCAGAGGCGCCCGCCTGAAATGATCGTTGCCGCGCGTGCGACGCCCGCCCGCGGTCAGTCGTCCGCGTCGTCGTCCTGCGCGTCGAGGCCCACGAGGAACGCGCTGAGGCAATCCCCGCCGGTCCGCGCAGGGATCCACTCCGAGAGCTCCCGCCCGATCTCGGTCACGACGTCCTCCGGGTCGAGGCCGTCGTAGTGTCCCAGCAGCGCCTCGGCCGCCTCCGCGTACCGGCCCCCGGGGTCCTCTCGCGGCGAGAATACCCGCGAGGTGCGGTGAGCGAACCGCGCTCCTGCAAGGATCCGTGGGGCATGGCGGCCACCGTGATCAAGGACACCGGCGAGCGCGCGGTGCTCCCGCCGTTCACCGGCGAGCACGAGGAGCTGCGCGCGACGATCAGGCGCTGGGTCGAGAGGGAGGTCGCGCCCCACGTGGCCGAGTGGGACGAGGCCGGCGAGTTCCCGCGCTCGCTGTACGAGCGGGCGGGCGAGCTCGGGTTTCTCGGCCTTAAGTACCCGGTCGAGCTCGGCGGGCAGGGCGGCGACTACGTGTCCTGCCCACGGACGTTGTGAACGCGGCTGATCGGCGGCCGGTCCCCGAGGGAGCTGTGAGGCCTTCGCCGGTTGTAATAGCGAAGGAAGGATGGCAGGGCGCGTGAGCGCTCGGCTGAGTTGG